>Ga0134125_10000885_pt1 | contig 38464 bp, 33 predicted proteins | sample KB31751_FD_96464 | JGI IMG/M metagenome (GOLD analysis project Ga0134125, IMG submission 96464) | Terrestrial soil microbial communities with excess Nitrogen fertilizer from Kellogg Biological Station, Michigan, USA - KB3-175-1 | ecosystem: Environmental > Terrestrial > Soil > Unclassified ...
ACGACCCCGAGCTGCCGCCGACGCACCACTATCTCGCGGTCTACCGCTGGCTCGACGCGGTGTGGGGCGCGGACGCGATCGTCCACCTCGGCAAGCACGGCACCTTGGAGTGGCTGCCGGGCAAGATGCTCGCGCTGAGCGCGGCGTGCGCACCCGACGCGGCGCTCGGCGACGTGCCGCTCGTCTACCCGTTCGTCGTCAACGACCCGGGCGAGGGCGTGCAGGCGAAGCGCCGCGCGCACGCCGTGATCGTGGACCACCTCGTTCCGCCGATGATGCGCGCCGACACGTACGACGAGCTGGCCGAGCTGGAGGCGCTGCTGGACGAGTACGCGCGCCTGGAGGTGCTCGACCCCTCCAAGCTGCCCGCGCTGGCGGCGCGGATCTGGACCGCGATCGAGGCGGCGAACCTGCAGGCCGACCTGGGCGTCTCGGAGCGCCCCGACGATCTCGGCGCCTTGGTCGAGCACATCGACGGATACCTGTGCGAGGTCAAGGACATCCAGATCAAGGACGGCCTGCATGTGCTCGGCGTCGCGCCCGAGGGCGAGCAACTCCGCGGGCTGACGAGCGCCATGCTGCGGCTCGGGTCGGGCGACGTGCCCGGGCTGCGGCGCGCGGTCGGCGCGGCGTTCGGGCTCGACGAGCCGGCGCTGGTCGCGGCGCCGGGCGCGGCGGCGCCGGGCGCGCCGGCGGCGTTGCTGGAGCGCTTCCGCGGCCCGTCGACGTCCGCCGGCGATCTGGTCGACCGGCTGGAGGCGGCGCAGGCCGCGCTGCTCGACGCGCTCGCCGCGCGCGAGTGGGATCCGGACGCGGCCGGGACAGTCTGCGAGGACGTGCTCGGCCGCCGCGACGATGGCGTCGAGCGCGCGCTGCGCTTCGCCGCGAGCGAGGTCGTCCCGCGCATCCGACAGACGGGCGACGAGCTGACCCACGTGCTCGCCGCGCTGCACGGCCGCCACGTCCCAGCCGGGCCGTCCGGCGCCCCCACGCGCGGGCGGATCGACGTGCTGCCGACCGGCCGCAACTTCTACTCGGTCGACCCGCGCGCGCTGCCGTCGGAGCTGTCGTGGGAGGTCGGGCAGCGGCTCGCCGGCGCGCTGCTCGATCGCCATCGCAGCGAGGCGGGCGAGCTGCCGCGGATGGTCGGGCTCGTCGCGTGGGGCACCGCGGCGATGCGCACGCAGGGCGACGACGTCGCCGAGATCCTCGCGCTGCTCGGCGTGCGGCCGACCTGGCACCCGGAGTCGCGGCGCGTGACCGGGATCGAGGTCGTGCCGCTGGAGGAGCTGGGCCGCCCGCGGATCGACGTGACGGTCCGCATCTCCGGCTTCTTCCGCGACGCCTTCCCGCATCTCGTGCGGCTGATCGACGACGCGGTCGCGGCGGTCGCCGCGCTCGACGAGTCCGACGCGGACAACTACGTCGCCGCGCACGCGCGCGCTGACGCCGAGCGGCTGGCGACCGAGCTGGACGCCGCCGGCGCCTGGCGGCGCGCGACGACGCGCGTGTTCGGCTCCAAGCCCGGCACGTACGGCGCCGGCCTGCTGCAGCTGCTCGACACGCGCGGCTGGCGCGACGAGGGCGACCTCGCCGAGGTCTACGAGGCGTGGGGCGGCTGGCGTACGGCCGCGGGCTCGACGGCGAGGCCGCCGGCCCGGCGATGCGCGACTGCTTCGCGCGCATCGAGGTCGCGGTCAAGAACGTCGACTCGCGCGAGCACGACATCCTCGACTCCGACGACTACTACCAGTACCACGGCGGGATGATCGCGACCGTGCGCGCGCTGACGGGGCGGGAGCCGGCGGCGTACCTGGGCGACTCGTCCGATCCCTCCCGCGTCGTCGCGCGCACGCTCGCGGAGGAGACGCGCCGCGTGTTCCGCGCGCGCGTCGCGAACCCGCGCTGGATCGCCTCGATGATCCGCCACGGCTACAAGGGCGCGGCCGAGCTGAGCGCGACGGTCGACTACCTGTTCGGCTACGACGCGACCGCTGGCGTCGCGGAGGACTGGATGTACGAGCAGGTCGCGTCGCGGTATCTGCTCGACCCCGACGTCGCCGAGTTCATGTCGCGCTCGAACCCGTGGGCCGCACGCGGGATCGCCGAGCGGCTGCTGGAGGCGGCCGAGCGCGGGATGTGGGCCGAGCCCGCCGACGGGACGCTCGCCGCGATCCGCGAGCGCTACCTGGCGCTGGAGGGTGAGCTGGAGGAGGCGGGCGCATGAGCGCCGCGCCCGAGAGCGGCGGGCCCGCGGGTCGCGGCGCGCCTGCGCCCACCCCGGCCGCGCCGGTATTCCCCCTCCCCGCGATCGTCGGCCAGGAGGCCCTCGTCGAGGCGCTGCTCGTCAACGCCGTCGCGCCCGACGTCGGCGGCGTGCTGGTGCGGGGAGAGCGGGGGACGGCGAAGTCGACGGCGGTGCGCGGGCTTGCGCCGCTGCTGCCGCCGGTGGCGGCGGCCGAGGGCCAGCCGTACGCGTTCGCGCCCGGCGAGCGCGCGCCCGGCGGCGTGGTCCCGGCCAACGCCCCCGTCCACGACCGCGCGGCGCCGCTCGTCGAGCTGCCGCTCGGCGCGACGCTCGACCGCCTCGTCGGCGCGATCGACCTCGGCCGCGCGCTCGCCGGCGAGGCCGCGTTCGAGGCGGGACTCCTTGCCCGCGCCCACCGCGGGATCCTCTACGTGGACGAGGTCAACCTGCTGCCCGACCACCTCGTCGACGCGCTGCTCGACGCCGCCGCGTTCGGCGTCGCGCGCGTCGAGCGCGAGGCGGTGTCGGTCGAGCACGCGGCGCGCTTCGTGCTCGTCGGGACGATGAACGTCGAGGAGGGCGAGCTGCGCCCGCAGCTGCTCGACCGCTTCGGGCTCGGCGTCGAGGTCCGCACGCCCGCCGACCCGGCCGTGCGTGCGGAGATCGTGCGCCGGCGGCTGGCGTTCGAGCACGATCCGGCGGCGTTCGCGGAGGAGTGGGAGGCGGCCGAGGACGACCTCGCCCGCCGCATCTCGTCCGCCCGCGCGCTGCTGCCCTCCGTCCGCCTCCCCGAGCGCGAGCTGCAGCGGATCGTCGGCGCGTGCGCGGCGCTCGGCGTCGACGGCGTCCGCGGCGACATCGTCACCGCCCGCGCCGCGCGGGTGCTGGCGGCGCTCGAAGGTGCGGAGGAGGTCTCGGAGGACCACGTCCGCCGCGCCGCCGCGCTCGCGCTCCCGCATCGCCGCCGGCGCGATCCGCTCGACGGCACCGCGCCCGACCCGGCGGATGTCGAGCGGGCGCTGGACGGCGCCGACCCGGGTCGCGGGCCCGGGCCCGGCGGTCCCCACGGCGGCAACGAGGGGGGCGACGGGGATGACGATCCGGATGGGAGCGGCGCGCCGCCGCCGGGCGGCGCCCCGGCCGACCACGGCGGATCTGACCCCCGTATGGGGGCACAAACCCGCAGTGGTCCGGCCGCCCGCGAACGCCGGGATCCGCCCGCGCCGGCTGTGCTCCCCCTCGATGCCCTGCGGTTGCGCGGCCGCGGCGCCGGTCCGGCCGGGCGCCGGGCGCGCGGGACCGGCCCGGAGGCGGGCGCGATCGACAGCCGCCCCGGCACCGACGACCTGGCCGTCGTGGCGACCCTGCTGCACGGCGACCTCCGCGCCCACGTCCGCGCCGGCCGCGAATCCGCCCTGCTGTGCCTGGTCGTCGACGCGAGCGGCTCGATGGGCGCGCGGCGTCGCCTCGCGCGCGTGAAGGGAGCGCTGCTCCAGGTGCTGCGCGACGCCTACGCGCGGCGCGACCGCGTCGCCGTGGTGGCCTTCCGCGACGCCGGCGCCCGCGTGCTCGTCGCCCCCGGCGCGCCGCTGGAGCAGGCGGCCGCCGCGATCCGCGCGCTGCCGACGGGCGGTCGCACGCCGCTCGCCGCCGGGCTCGACCTCGCGAGCGAGACGATCGCGCGCGAGCGCCGCCGCGAGCCGGCGCGCCGCGCGCTCGCGCTCGTGCTCACCGACGGGCGCGTCGAGGATCCGGCGCGAGCCGTGCCGCGCGCCGCCGCCCGCCTTGCGCGCGCCGCCGACGCGGTCCACGTCGTCGACATCGAGGACGGCCCCGTGCGGCTCGGCCTCGCACGCGTGGTGGCCGCCGCTGCGGGCGCGCCGCTGCACCGCCTCGACCCCCCGACCACCGCAAGGAGAGCCGCATGACCGACCGCGGGAGCGCCGACCCGAGACGCCGCAAGCCGCGCGACCGGCCGCTGCTGATCGTCGTCACCGGCCAGGGCAAGGGCAAGAGCACGTCGTCGTTCGGGATGCTCATGCGCGCGTGGGCGCGCGGCTACCGCTGCGGCGTCTTCCAATTCGTCAAGTCGGGCAAGTGGAAGGTCGGCGAGGCGAAGGCAGCCGCCGCGCTCGGCGGGATCGATTGGGAGAAGATGGGCGACGGCTGGTCGTGGCTCTCCAGAGATCTCGACGAGTCGGCCGATCTCGCGCGCGAGGGGTGGGCGGGGGTCAAGCGCGCGATCGCGGAGCAGCGCTACGAGTTTCTGCTGCTCGACGAGATGACGTATCCGCTGAAGTGGGGCTGGATCGACGTCGAGGACGTGCTCGCGACGCTGCGCGAGCGGCCGGGCTTCCAGCACGTCGTCATCACCGGCCGCGACGCGCTGCCGGAGCTGGTGGAGGCTGCAGATCTCGTCTCCGAGGTCGTGAAGGTCAAGCACCCGATGGACGCCGGCATCCGCGCGCAGCAGGGGATCGAGTGGTAAGGGTCCTCGTGATCCTCGACGGCGCGAGCGAGCCGCTCGGCGAGGAGCCGACGTCGCTGGAGTCTGCGCGCACGCCGGCGCTCGACGCGCTCGCGCGCGGCGGTGCGTTGAGCCGGCTGCGCACGGTCGCGCCCGGCCTGCCCGCCGGCTCCGAGACTGCGATCCCGGCGCTGCTCGGCTGGACGCCGACAGGCCCGGTCGATCGGGGCGCCGTGGAGGCGGCGGCGCACGGAGTGCCCGTGGGTTCGGGCGAGCGCGCCTGGCGCGTGGACGTCCTCGCCGCCGGCGGAGCGCGCGCCGACGCCGCCGGCACCTCCGCCGCGGCCGAGCGCCTGCGCGCGCTCGCCCCGCGCCACCGCGTCCACCGGCTCGTCGGCCACCGCCTGCTGCTCGTCGGCCCGCCGCCGCTCCCTGATGTGTGCCCTTTTGGGTTCCGTATAGGAACCCAAAAGGGCACAGCTCTGCGCGCGTGGCCGGAGGGAGTCGTGCCGCCGCGCGTGCTCGACCTGCGCACGGTCGTGGTCGGCGCGCGTGGGGCGGCGACGGGCGTTGCGCGGCTGATGGGCGCGCGCGTCGTCGTGCCGCCGGGCGCGACCGGGGGCGTCGACACGGCGCTCGATGCCAAAGCGCACGCCGCGCTCGATGCCATCGCCGGGGGCGCGGCGCGCGTCGTGATCCACGTCGGCGCTCCCGACGAGGCCGCTCACGCGCGCGAGCGAGCCGCCAAGGTCGCCGCAATCGAGCGCGCCGACCGCGAGCTGATCGCGCCGCTCGTCGAGGCGGTCCGCCAGGCCGGCGCGACGCTGCGCGTCTGCCCCGACCACGGCTGCGATCCACGCACCGGGCTGCACGACGACGCGCCGGTGCCGTGCCTGGACTGGTCGCCGGCCGGGGCCGCCCCCCTCGATGCGCGCGCGAGCAGAAGCGCGCGGCTCACGGAGCGAGCCGTCGCCGCGCTGCCGGTGGCGGAGCCGCGGGAGTGGGAGACCGCCGCCGCATGATCCCCCGCGTCGTCGTCGCCGGGACCAGCTCCGGCGCCGGAAAGACCACCGTCGCCTGCGGTCTGATCGGCGCGCTGCGCGCGCGCGGACTGCGCGTGCAGGGCTTCAAGGTCGGCCCCGACTACATCGACCCGAGCCACCATGCGCTCGCCTCCGGTCGGCCGGGACGCAACCTCGACGCCTTCCTGGCCGGACCCGAGCTGATCGCCCCGCTCGCGCGGCACGGTGCGGCCGGCGCCGACGTCGCCGTGGTCGAGGGCGTGATGGGGATGTTCGACGGCGCCTCCGGCCGCGGCGAGCTGGCCTCGACGGCGCACGTCGCGAAGCTGCTCGACGCGCCCGTGCTGCTCGTGGTGGACGGCTCCGCGATGGCGCGCTCGGCGGCCGCGGTCGTGCACGGCTTCCGCACGTTCGACGCGGACGTGCGCGTCGCGGGCGTGATCTTCAACCGGGTCGGCTCCGAGCACCACGAGGCGCTGCTGCGCGAGGCGCTCGAGCCGCTCGGCGTGCCGGTGCTCGGAGCGCTGCGCCGCGACGAGCGCGTGCGCGCGCCGGAGCGCCACCTCGGGCTCGTGCCCGCCGGCGAGCGCGAGGAGCGCGCCCGGGCGGCGCTCGGCGCCCTCACGGCCGCGGCCGAGCGCCACATCGACCTCGACGCCGTGCTCGCGCTGGCGCGCGCGGCTCCCTCGCTGCCCGGCGCGGCCTGGAGCCCGGAGCCGACCGAGGGAGCTCAGGGCGCGCGCGTCGCCATCGCCCGCGGACCCGCCTTCTCCTTCCACTACGAGGAGAACCTCGAACTGCTCGCGGCCGCCGGCGCGGAGCTGGTCCCGTTCGACCCGCTGCACGACGCGGCGCTGCCGCCCGGCGCCGACGCGCTCGTGCTCGCCGGCGGCTTCCCCGAGGTCTACGGCGCCGAGCTGGCCGCGAACGCGCCGCTGCGCGCCGAGGTCGCGGCGTTCGCAGTCTCCGGCCGGCCGCTGCTGGCCGAGTGCGGCGGGCTGCTCTACCTCGCCGAGGAGCTGGACGGGCGGCCGATGTGCGGCGCGCTGCCGCTCCGTGCGCGCATGAGCGAGCGGTTGACGCTCGGCTACCGCGAGGCGACCGCGCGCACCGCCACGCCATGGCTGGACGCGGGTGAGCGCGTGCGCGGCCACGAGTTCCACTACTCGCAGGTCGAGCCGATGCACGGGGGGGACCAGGCGGCGTGGACGCTCGCCGCGCGCGGCAGCGAGCGGACGGAAGGCTTCGTCGCGGGCGGCGTGCAGGCGAGCTGGCTGCACGTCCACTGGGCGGCGTTCCCGCGGATCGCGGAGCGCTTCGTGAGCGCCGCGGCGACGGCACGGCAGGCGGCGCGCGCATGAGCCTGACGCTCGTGATCGGCGGCACGCGCTCGGGCAAGAGCGCGCACGCCGAGCGGCTCGCCGCGGCGAGCGGGCTGCCGGTGCGCTACGTCGCGACGGCGGACGCGTCGGACCCGGCGATGGCGGAGCGGATCGCCGCCCACCGCGCCCGGCGTCCCGCCGGCTGGGAGGCGGTCGAGGTGGACGGGTCGCTGCGCGTCGCGCTCGCGGAGCGCGACGGCGTGTGCGTGCTGCTCGACGGGCTCGGGACGTGGATCGCGGGCGCGCTTCACCATGCCGGCGCGTTCGAGGATCCCGCGGCGCTCGCGGGGGTGCGGACGCGGATCGCCGAGGAGGTAGGCGGGCTTGCCGAGACGGCGCGCGGCGGCGATCCCGTGATCGTGGTCGCCGAGGAGGCAGGCCACGGCCTGCTGCCCGCCGACGCCGCCTCGCGCGCATGGCTCGACCTGCTCGGCGAGGCGACGCAGCGGCTCGCGGCCGTCGCGGAGCGGGTCGAGCTGGTCGTCGCGGGACGGCCGCTCCGGCTGGCCGGCGACGACCCGCGCGCACGACCGATCCCGCCCCCCTCGATGCCCATCACGATGGCGCAATCGCCACCGCTGGCGGAGAGCGACGCCGCCCTCCGCCGCCACGGCGACGGCGACGTGCGACCCGGCGACGCCGACCACGCCGTCAACGTGATCGCCGGCGGGCCTCCGCCGTGGCTGCGGGACGCGCTGCACGCCGCGCTCGACGCGCACGCCGACCGCTATCCCGACGACCACGCGGCGCGGACCGCGCTCGCAGCGTCGCACGGCCGCGCACCGGACGAGATCGTGCCGACCAACGGCGCCGCCGAGGCGCTGTGGCTGCTGCCTGCCGCGCTGCGCCCGCGTCTCGCCGCCTGCGTCCATCCGGCATTCACCGAGGCGGAGGCGGCGCTGCGCGCGCATGGCGTCCCCGTCGCGCGCGTCCAGCGCGATCCCGAGCGAGGCTTCGCGCTCGACCCCGCCGCCGTGCCGGACGATGCCGACCTCGTCGTGCTCGGCAACCCCGCCTCGCCGAGCGGCACTCTCGACCGGGCCGCTGCGCTGCTCGCGCTGCGCCGGCCGGGTCGCGTCGTCGTCGTCGACGAGGCGTTCATGGACCTCGTCCCCGGCGAGCCGGCGAGCCTCGTGCGCCAGCCGCTCGACGACGTGCTCGTCGTGCGCAGCCTGACGAAGGCGCTCGCGATCCCCGGCCTGCGCGCCGGCTACGCGGTCGCCGCGCCGCCGCTGGCCACCATGCTGCGCGCGGTGCGCCCGCCGTGGTCGTGCAACGCGCTCGCGCTCGCCGCGCTCGCGGCGGCGGCGCGCCGCCCCGCCGAGCTGGCGGCCGCCGCCGAGCGCGCACAGACCGAGCGGCAGGACCTCGAACGGCGGCTCGCCGCCCTGCCGCACGTGCGGACCTGGCCGGCCGCAGCCAACTTCGTGCTCGTGGAGGTCCCCGACGGCCCGGCGCTCGTCGCGGCGCTGCGCGAGCGGGCGATCGCGGTCCGCCCGGCGGCCTCGTTCCCCGGACTCGGAGCCAACCACCTGCGGATCACGGCCCGCGCGCCCGAGCAGAACGCGCGGCTTGTCGCGGCGCTGGCGGAGGCGCTCGCATGATCGCCGTCGTCGGCATCGGCGCCGACGGCTGGGCCGGGCTCGGCGAGCCGGCGCGGGCCGCCGTCCTGGCCGCGCACGAAGTGATCGGATCCGAGCGCCAGCTCGCGCTGCTGCCCGGCGCGGTGACGGCGAGCCGCCGCCCGCTGCCCTCCCCGCTGGAGCCGCTCATCGACGAGCTGGCGACCGCGGCAGACGGATCCACGTGCATCCTCGCCAGCGGCGATCCGATGCTGCACGGCATCGGCGCGAGCCTCGCGCGGCGTCTCGGCCCCGAGCGCCTGACGGTCCACCCCCATCCCTCCGCGTTCGCGCTCGCCTGCGCGCGGCTCGGCTGGCCGGCGGCGGACGTCGCGCTCGTGAGCGCGGTCGCGCGGCCGCCCGAGGGCGTCGCGCGCCTGCTCCAACCGGGCCGGCGCCTCGTCGTCTACGCGACGGGGGAGGACGGCGCGGCGCGGGTCGCGCGCGTCCTGCGCCAGCGCGGGTTCGGCCCGAGCCGCTTCGTCGTGCTGGAGCAGCTCGGCGGCCCGCACGAGCGGATCCGCGAAGTCACCGCCGACGACTGGGAAGACGACCGCGCCGACCCGCTCCACGCCGTCGCGATCGAGTGCCGCGCCGCGGCCGGCGCGTCGCTGCTCCCGTGCACGCCCGGCCTGCCGGACGACGCCTACGACCACGACGGGCAGCTCACGAAGCGCCACGTACGCGCGCTCACGCTCGCGGCGCTCGCGCCGATGCCCGGCCAGCTGCTGTGGGACGTCGGCGCCGGCAGCGGCTCGATCGGCGTCGAGTGGCTGCGCGCCGAGGCGACCGCGCGGGCCATCGCGATCGAGGCGCGCGCCGACCGCGCCGAGCGCGCCGCGCAGAACGCGCTCGCGCTCGGCGTCCCGCATCTGGACGTCCGCACCGGCCGCGCGCCCGACGCGCTGCACGACCTGCCCCGCCCGGACGCGGTCTTCGTCGGCGGCGGACTGACCGAGCCCGGCCTGCTCGACCGCTGCTGGGAGGCGCTGAACGCCGGCGGCCGGCTCGTCGCAAACGCCGTCACATTCGAGGGCGAGCAGGTCGTCCACGCCGCCCGCGCGACCCATGGCGGAACGCTCACCCGAATCGAGATCGCCCACGCCGAGCCGCTCGGCGGCTTCACCAGCTGGCGCGCCGCGCTCCCGATCGTCCAGTGGGCGGCGGTCAAGGGGGACGACCGGCCCGCGGCCGCGGAGCCGCCCGCGTGACCGTCCACTTCATCGGCGCCGGCCCCGGCGCGCCCGACCTGCTGACGCTGCGGGCCCAAAAGCTGATCGCGACCTCGCCGGTCTGCCTCTACGCCGGCGCGCTCGTGCCGCGCGAGATCCTCGCCCACGCGCCCGCAGGCGCGCGGCTGCTCGACACGCAGGACCTCACGCTCGACCAGATCGTCGGCGAGCTGCAATCCGCGCACGACAACGGTCAGGACGTCGCCCGCCTGCACTCGGGCGACGTCTCGATCTACAGCGCCTGCGCGGAGCAGATGCGCCGGCTCGACGCGCTCGCCATCCCGTGGGACGTCACCCCCGGCGTGCCCGCGTTCGCCGCCGCAGCCGCCGCGCTGCGGCGCGAGCTGACGATCCCGGAGGTCGCGCAGACGGTGATCCTCACCCGCCACGGCCGCCGCGCCTCCGCGATGCCGCCGGGGGAGGAGCTGAGCGCGCTCGCCGCGCACGGCGCCACGCTCGTCGTCCACCTCGGCGCGCAGGCGATCGGCGAGATCGCCGCGACGCTGGCCGCCCACTACGGCGAGGACTGCGCGGCTGCCGTCGTCGCGCGCGCGAGCTGGCCCGACGAGCTGGTGCTGCGCGGCACGCTCGCGACGATCGCCTCAGCGGTGCAGGATGCCGGCGTCAAGCGGACGGCGACGATCCTCGTCGGCCCGGCGCTCGCGGCGAGCGGGTTCCGCGACAGCCACCTCTACTCGTCCACGCGCGAGCGCCTCAGCAGGTAGGTGTCCATGATCCACCCCTTGCGCTCGCGCGCCTGCGCGCGCACGCGCTCGATCTCGGGTCCGGCGTCGGCGAGCGGGCCGGCGAGCAGCAGCTCGTCGGGCGTGCCGAGGTAGGCGCCCCAGTAGATCTCGACGCCTGCCGGATCGAGCTCCCGGAACGAGCAGTCCGCGTCGAGCATCACGACGACGTCGTCCACGTCGGGGGGCCAGCCGCCCGCCGCCAGCCGCCGGCCGGTCGTGATCTGCACCGCCCCGCCGACGCGGTTGAGCGCGATCCGATGGCGCGCGGTGAGCGCGTGGATCGCGCTGATCCCCGGGATCACCTCGTAGGAGAACGTCACGCGGCCGGCCGCCAGGACCCGCTCGATCACGTCGATCGTGCTGTCGTAGAGCGAGGGATCGCCCCACACGAGGAACGCGCCGACGCCGTCCTCGCCGAGCTCGTCGCGCAGCAGCGCCTCCCACGTCTCGGCCCGGCGCGCGCGCCAGTCGTCGACCGCGGTGCCGTACGCTGCGCTCGTGCGATCGCGCGGCGGATCGGGCACCTCGACGATGCGGTACGAAGGATCCTCCACGAAGCGCTCGCAGATCGCGCGGCGCAGCGCGACCAGCTCGTCCGCGGCCACCCCCTTGTCGATGATGAAGAAGACCTCGGCCTCGTTGAGCGCCCGCACGGCCTGCGCCGTGACGTGCTCGGGATCGCCCGCGCCGATGCCGATGACCAGCAGCCGCCTCATGTCCCGAACCCTAGGGACTGCTGGATGATCCTGATTCTCGGCGGCACGGCGGAGGCGCGGGAACTGGCGGCCGCGCTGCACGCGCGTGGGGTGTCCGTGACGTCGTCGCTCGCCGGCCGCGTCAGCCGGCCGCGGCTGCCGGCCGGGGAGGTGCGGATCGGCGGCTTCGGCGGTCCGGACGCGCTCGCGCGCTGGCTGGAGGAGCACGACGTGCATGCCGCGATCGACGCCACGCACCCGTTCGCCGAGCGCATCTCCGCCTCGGCGGCGCGCGCCTGCGCGCAGGCCGGCGTGCCGCTGCTCCGACTCGAGCGGCCCGGATGGGACGAGCGCCCCGGCGACCGCTGGACGTGGGTCGAGGACCTCGACGCCGCCGCGGCGGCGATCCCGCGCCTCGGCGCGCGCGTGCTGCTGAGCACCGGCCGGCAGGGCCTCGCCGCGTTCGCCGGCGTTGCGGACGCATGGTTCCTCGTGCGCTGCGTCGATCCGCCCGACCCGCCGCTGCCGCCGCGCCACGAGCTGCTGCTCGACCGCGGCCCCTACACGCTCGCCGGCGAGCGCGCGCTGATCGAGGCCAACCGGGTCGACCTCGTTGTCACGAAGGACAGCGGCGGCGAGCACACGGTCGCGAAGCTCGACGCCGCGCGCGAGCGCGGCCTGCCCGCGATCGTCGTGCGCCGCCCGCCGCGGCCCTCAGGCGTGGCGACGGTCGTGGCGGTCGCCGATTCGCTGGCGTGGGCGCTGGCGCGTCACGACGCCGGATAGGAGCGCGGCGTGTAGACGCGCGGCGGGGTTCCGTCGCCGCCCGCCAGCACGCGCGTCATCGACGAGCCGACGATCAGCAGCGTGCGCATGTCGACCGCTTCGAGATCGAGTTCGGCGAGCGTCGTGACCGTCACCGACTCCTCCGGCGCGCCGACCGCGCGCGCGACGACGACCGGCGTGTCCGCGGCGCGGTGGCGCAGCAGCACCTCGCGCGCCCGCGCGAGCTGCTCGCGGCGGCTGCGCGAGGCGGGGTTGTAGAGCGCGAGCGCGAAGTCGGCGGCGCCGGCCGCGTCGAGCCGGCGCTCGATCGCGTCCCACGGCTTGAGCCGGTCCGACAGCGAGATCACGCAGAAGTCGTGCCCGAGCGGCGCGCCGACCCGCGACGCCGCCGCCTGCATCGCGGAGAGCCCCGGCACGACGCGCACGTCGACCGCGGCGAAGCGCCCGTTGCCCGCCTCGACCTGCTCCAGCACCGCGCTCGCCATCGCGAAGATCCCCGGGTCGCCGGAGGAGACGACCGCCACCCGCGCGCCGCCCGCCGCCAGCTCCAGCGCGTGCCGCGCCCGCTCGGCCTCGACGCGGTTGTCGGACGCGTGGCGGCGCTGTCCCGGCCGCTCCGGCACGCGGGCCAGATAGGGGCCGTAGCCGACCAGCTCGTCCGCCGCCGCCAGCGCGTCGCGCGCTTCGGGCGTGAGCCACTCCGGGCCCGCGGGGCCGAGCCCGACGACGGCGACGGAGCCGGCCCGGGCGGCCGCCGCCGCGGGCGCCTCCGGCCGCGAGCCCGCGCGCGCTGTGTTCGCAGTCGGCACGAGCACGAGCGACATGTACGGGACGCCGTCCGCCTCGACCTCGCTCAGCGGCTCCAGCCGCTCGCGCTCGCTGCTGGCGCGCTCGACGTAGACGCCGCGCTCCGTCACGCCGGCCGCGCGCGCCGCCGCGCGCACCTTCGGGAACGTGCGGCCGAGCTTCATCACGACGGCCGCGTCGGCGTCGCGCAGCCGCGCCGCCAGCACGTCCTCCGGCAGCGTGCCCGGCAGCGCGACGAACACGTCCTCGCGCTTGACGAGCGGCGCGCCCGCGGCGGCCGCCGCCGCGCTGAACGCCGTCACGCCTGGGATCACCGTCGTCTCGTAGCGCGGTGCGAGGCGCTCGTGGAAGTACATGTACGAGCCGTAGAAGAGGGGATCCCCCTCGCACAGGATCGCGACGTCGCGCCCGGCGTCGAGGTGCGCGGCCAGCTCCTCGGCCGCCCCGTCGTAGAAGGCGGCGAGCGCGGCCTCGTAGCCGCCGGGATGCTCGGTCAGCTCGGTCGTGAGCGGGAACTGCAGCAGCACCTCGACGTGGTCGTCGCGCAGGTGCGGCGCGGCGATCCGCCGCGCGACGCTGTCGCCGTGGCGCGCGCTGGGATAAGCGATCACGTCGGCGGCGGCGATCGCGCGCGCCGCCTTGACCGTCAGCAGCTCGGGGTCGCCGGGGCCGACGCCAACTCCATACAGCCGGCCGGCGCTCACTCCGCCTCGCTCGCGAGCGCGTTGACGGCGGCGGCGGCGATTGCGCTGCCGCCGCGGCGGCCGTGGACGACGAGGTGCTCCAGCGCCGCCGGGTGGCGCGCCAGCTCGACCTTCGACTCGGCCGCGCCGATGAAGCCGACCGGCACGCCGACCACCGCCGCCGGCCGGCCCGCGCCCTGCTCGACCAGTTCGAGCAGGCGGAACAGCGCCGTCGGCGCGTTGCCGACCACGACGAGCGCGCCGTCGATCCGCTCGCGCCACAGCTCCATCGCCGCCGCGGTGCGGGTGGTCTCCAGCTCGGCGGCGAGCGCCGGCACGCGCGGGTCCGAGAGCGTGCAGACGACCTCGTTGCCGGCGGGCAGGCGCGCGCGCGTGACGCCGGAGGCGACCATCGCCGTGTCGCAGAGGATCGGCGCGCCGTCGCGCAGCGCGCCCTCGGCAGCGGCGCCGAAGCCGGGGGAGGCGGCGACGTCGCGCGTGAGGTCGACCATCCCGCAGGCGTGGATCATCCGCACGACCGTGCGCGCGAGGATCGGGTCGAAGCCGTCGAGGTCCGCCTCCGCGCGGATCGTCGCGAACGACTGCCGGTAGATCTCGGCGCCGTCGCGCAGGTAGCCGGCGGTCACGGGAGCGAGGCCTCCACGCCGGCCGGACGGCCGCACGAGCGCTCGCACGCGACCCAGTGCTCCGGCGGGTCGTGCGGGCGGCGCACCGCCGCGCGCCGCGCGGCGATCGCGCGCACGTCATGGCGGGCGCGTGCGCAGGCGCCGAGCCCGGCGCACGCGGTCAAGCCCGTCCAGCCGCTGTCGGCGGCGGTGACGAGGCCGCATGCGGCCAGCTCGTCCTGCGCGGCTCTCGCCTCGGTGGGCGGCACGTCGAGCACGGTGACGGTTCGCCAGGGGGAGATGCGCAGATCGCCCCGGTCCTCCGCGAGCGACGTCAATTGCGTGATCGCCCCGCGCTCGAAGCGGCCGAGCGGTGCAAGTGCCGTGACCGCTGTGCGGCCGTCGCGCTGTGTCGTGAGCCCCGGCGTGGCTGCGGGCGGGTCCGATCGGTCCCGCCCGCCCCGTCTTTCCGCGGGCGGGGCCGCGGAAAGAGCTTCCCCGCGCCACCCGCCCGATCGGCGTTTGAGCTGTTGTGCGATGCGCTCGGGGCCGCTCTCGATGTCTGCGATGTGCCATGCGCCGTCGCTGTGGCCGAGAAAGGTGCGCGCGGCTTCGAGCGCGAGCGCGGGCGCCGCGTCGGCCGATGCCTCCAGCTCGCTGTCCTGGCCCGCGAGCAGCAGCGCGAACGTGTCGTGGCTTGTCGCGAGGAGCGCGACGTCGGGCGTGCGGGCCGCGAGTGCCAGCCCGCTGCCGTCATCGATGGCGAACAGGAAGCGGCCGGAGAGCGCGGCGAGCGCCGGGTCGGCGCAGATCCCGCGGTCGAGCGCGTCCACGATCGCGTCCGTCTCGGCGAGCGCCGCGACGTGCCGTCCGGCGAACGGGCTCGCGAGCACGTTGCGCACGCGGTCGTGGGCGGGGGAGGGGAGCAGCCCGGCGTCGGCGAGGAGCGGTGCGAGCGCCGCCGCTGCGTCGTCGGGCAGCCCGCGGAGCTGGACGTTCGCACGGCCGGTCAGCTCGATCAGGCCGCTGCCGAGCGTCGCCGCGGCGTCCAGCCCCCGCAGTTGAGCGGCGGACAGCCGCCCGCCGGGCACGCGCACGCGCGCGAGCGCGCCGTCCGCGGCCGCGTGCAGCCGCAGCAGGCCCGGGCAGGCGTCTGCGCCTGTCGCACGCGGCTGGCACACGCCGCTTGTCGTCTCGGAATGATCGACCGCCAGCGGGTTCACCGGACGGCGAGACTATCGCGGGCAAGTAGGGCTTGGCGAAACCCCCGCGGCGTCTGGCGGCGCCGGACACATCGCGGATGCGTCGTCCTCAGTCGGCGCAATAGCGCTGCTATTGCTGCCTCCTTGCGTCCTCGCGGGCGGGCGGGTCCGATTTCCGGCATCCGCCAGCCGCTCACGCGGGTTCCGCCAAGCCCTACTACGCGCCGCCGTAGCTGACGATCAGGTCGGTCGCGACGCCGGCGAGGAAGCCGGCGGCGAGCAGGTAGAGGCCGAGCGTGTGGTGGCGGTAGCGGCGCACGCCGGTCCATATCTCGCCGATCACGTAGATGATCGCGCCGCCGGCGAGCGCGTAGAAGCACAGCTCGAGCGGGTCGGAGTGGACCTGGTAGCCGACGATCGTCCCGAGAAACGTGGGACCGCCGCCGACGAGGCCGGCGAGGCCGAGCCACGCCCACGACGGGCGCACGCTGCCGAGCGGCCCGACGATCCCGAACCCCTCGGTCGCGTTGTGCAGCCCGAAGCCGACGATCAGCAGCGTGGCGAGGGCGATCTCGCCGGTCTTCGCGGAGACGCCGATCGCGAGCCCCTCGGCGAAGTTGTGCAGGCCGATCGCGACCGCGATCGTCATGCCGGTGCGCAGCGCCGCGCGCCGCGTGTCGTGCTCGATCCGCGCGAGCTCCGGCGGGCTGAAGACCGCCGTCGCCTCCCCGCCCGCGATCGGCGGGAGCCCCGGGCGCCGGCGGCGCAGCGTGCGCTCGATCATCGAGATGCCGGCGGTCCCGGCGGTGAAGCCGACGGCCAGCAGCGCGAACAGGCCGAGCACGTGTCCGAAGCCGGTCTTGTGGTCCTTGAAGTTGCCGAGCGCGGTATCGACGATCTCCTGGCCGTGCGCCGTGACGTCCATGAAGATGAACGCGAGGATCCCCACGGAGAACATCGCCAGCGCGACTCGCAGCCGGTCGTCGACACGCCCGATGCGCCCGACCGGCAGGCCGAGGTAGATGGTGAATCCGGCGATCCCGCCAAGCCCGACTGTCTCCGCAAACCCCAACACACACTCCGATCCGGTCTAAGGACGCCCTAATTAGGGGCCCCGAAGTTCTAGCACAGCGGTCGGAATTCGGCTACGCCCGTCGTCGGATCCCGCGTCGCGCCGCTCCCGTCCGGCGCCGCAGGACGACGCGGCAGCCCCGGTGCGGCGCCACGATCACGCTGCGCCAGCGCGGGCGCTCGGGCGCCGAATGCGCCGGCTCGATCGCGAAGCGCGCCAGCGCGGCGGCGACCACCGTGTGCAGCTCGCGGAGCGCGAGTCGCTGCCCGAGACAGCGCCGGCGTCCGCCGCCCCAGGGCTGCCAGCCGGCGCCGGCCGGCTCGGCGCCGAGGAAGCGCTCGGGCCGGAAGCGGTGCGGGTCGGCGAACAGCGCCGGATCGTGGTGGAGCAGGTAGAGGCAGACGAGCAGCTGCGAGGGCGGGAGGTGGGTCCAGCCGCCGATCTCGACCGGCGCCTTGACGGCCCGCGGGATCGCGAACAGGAACACCGGCCGGTGGCGCAGCGCTTCGCGGACGGTGGCGGTGAGATACGCGTCGTCGCCGGCGTCGAGCTCGGCGCGCAGCGCGGCCTGGACGCGCCGGTCGTGCGCGATCAGCTGGATCGTCCAGGCGATCTCGGCGGCGGTCGTCTCGTGGCCGGCGAGGATCAGCGACATCAGGCTGTCGCGCACGTCGGCGCGCGTCAGCGGCTCGCCGTGCTCGTCGCGCGCGGCGAGCAGGAGGTCGAGCGCGTCGCCGTGCGCGCCGTCTCCCTCCGCGCGGCGCGCATCGATCAGCCGGACCAGGGTCGCGTCGACCGCGTCGCGGTCGCGCAGGAAGCGCCGCCAGCGTGCGTGTGCCCCCGGCAGCCGGCGTGCCGGCGCGAGCGTGAGCAGGACGCCGTCGGAGATCGAGAGCATCGCCAGCAGCTGCGCGTGCAGGTGCGGCGCGCTCTCGGCGAGGTCGGCGCCCAGCAGCGTCGTGAGGATCACCCGCAGCGTGAGCGCGCGCAGGCGCGGGTGCAGCGCGACCGGCGTCCCGGTCGGCCAGCGCGCGACCTCGCGCTCGACGAGGTCGTGGATCGGCTCGCCGTGGCGCGCGGTCGCCTGGGCCGTGTAGAGGCGCGCGAGCCGCGTCCGCCCGCGCCGGTGCGGCTCGCCGTCGGCGAGCATGAACGAGCGCTCGCCCACGATCGGCATGATCGGAGCCCCGCCCTCGCCCGGCGCGAGCACGTCCGGTGCGGCGGCGAACACCGCGCGCGCGTCGCCGGGGTCGGCGAGGAACACGAGCGGCGGACGCGCGATCGCCTTGAACGTGAAGCGCGCGCCGTAGTGCGCCCGCATCCGCTCCAGGTAGCCGAACGGGTCGCGGACCATCCACGCCGTCTGCGCCGCAGACGGCAGGGGGGAACTCGGCGGGGGTCCCGTGCGACCGGGACGTGGCGGCGTCCGTGGGATGCGGCGAGTCTCGCGGATCGCGAATCTTCACCGTGAAAAAAAACCCGAGCGGGTCGCTAGCCTTCCGGCGATGCACGCGGTCCGACGACGGGCGCTCCCCCTCGTGCTCGCGGCGGCGGCGCTCGGCGCGCTCGCCGTCGCGCTGACGGCGTGCGGCGGCTCGGGCAAGGCGTCCCCGACGGCCGCCGCGCGTCACACACGCGCCACCCGGCCGGCTCGCAGCGTCCCGCCGCCGGTCGCGCACCCGCCGCTCGTCGCGCCCGCGCATCCGGCGCCGCGCACCCTGCGCGTGCCGATCCTCATGTATCACCGCGTCCACGCGTACGCGACCGAGCTGACGAAGTCGCTACCGGACCTGACGGTCGAGCCGCAGGTGTTCGCGGCCGAGGTCGCCGCGCTCGCGCACGCCGGCTACCACTCGGTCACCGTCGCGCAGCTGTTCGGCGCGCTGTTCCACGGCGCGCCGCTGCCGTCCAAGCCCGTGATGCTGTCGTTCGACGACGGCTACGCCGACGACGTCACGCAGATCCTGCCGGTGCTGCGCGCTCACCGCATGACGGGCGTCTTCTTCATCATCACCGGCCGCTTCCACGAGGCCGGCTTCGTGGACCCCGCGCAGATCCGTCAGCTCGACGCCGCCGGCATGGACGTCGGCGCGCATACGCGCGACCACGTCGATCTGCCCGGCCTGCCGGCCGCGACGCTGCAGAGCGAGATCGCCGGCTCGCGCGCGGACCTCGAACGCGTGCTCCGCCATCCGATCGCCGCGTTCGCCTATCCAGCCGGCCGCTTCGACGCCGCCAGCGTGGCGGCCGTCCGCCAGGCCGGCTTCGCGCTTGCGGTCACGACGCAGCCCGGCATGCAGCTCTCCGCGCAGCAGCCGCTGCTGCTGCCGCGCGTGCGCGTCGGGCGCACGACCACTCCCGCCGGGCTGCTCGCCTGTCTGCAGGGACGCGGCTGCTAGCTCGGATCGAGCGCGGCGCGCCGATCGGTGCGCACGGCGCGCGTCCCGGCGGCCGCGATCAGGAGGATCGCGAGCCCGAGCAGCGCGCCGACGACGGCGGCGATCTGGCTCGGGACGATCGCGAACGGCGCGGGGTAGCCGGTCTCGAAGGTCAGCCAGCGCGTCAGCAGGCGGTGGCCGGCGGCGCCGGCCGCGACGCCGGCGAGCGCGCCGGTCGCGAGCACGATCGTCGCCTCCAGCAGCACCACGCGCCACAGCTCGCGCCGGCGATGGCCGGCGATCCGCAGCGCCGCGAGCGAGCGCCGGCGCTGCCAGATCGCAGCCGTGGTGCCCGCCGCGAGCGACAGCGCGGCCGCGATCACGAGCAGCACGGAGATCTGGCTGAGCCGCTGGAGCCCATCGCGGGCGAGCGCGCGGAACTGCGCGTCGCGCGCCCCGGCCGTCTGCGCGCGCAGCGCGCTGCCGGCGCCGAGCGCGCGCTGGATCGCCGCCCGCGCGAGGTCCGGGCTCGTCCCCGGCGCGAGCGACACCTGCAGCGCGGTCGGGTCCGCGCCGTTCCAGGCGCGCCGGTAGCTCGCGCCGGACAGCACGATCGCGCCCGGTCCCCAGCCGAGGTTCGTCGTGATCGCCGCCACGCGGTAGCTGCGCGGGCCCGCGGGCGTCGGCAGCGTCAGGCGCTCGCCGAGCCGCGCGCCGAGCGCCGCCGCGAGCACGTTCGAGACGGCCACCCATCCGCCGGCGCGCACGCGCGCCTCCGCCGTGGCGAGGTCGCCGCGCAGCAGCTGGCTCGGCGGGATCGGCGCGCGCTCGCGTACGCCCGGGGCGAGGATCCACACGCGCCGGTCGCCGAGGTCGAGCAGGCCGCCGTAGGATTGCTCGACGCGCCGCACGCCGTCGACCCGGCGGATGCGGCGGGCGACGGCGGCTGCCGGGAAGCCCTCGGTCGTCAGGCTGTTCTCGTCCCGGCCGGCCGTCACCCACACGTCGGTCCCAGCGAGGTGCTCGGCGAAGTTGCGGTCGAGCCCGCGCAGCACGTCGCGGTGCGCGCCCTCGATCGCGAGGCAGCCGCAGACGGCGACGGCCGCGGTCGCCGCGAGCGTCGCCGCGCGCGCGGGTCGCGCGCGGATCCCTTCGCACGCGAGGCTGACGGCGTGCCAGCTCGCACGCTCGGCGAGCCGCTGCAGCAGCCGCGCGACACGCCCCGACAGGACGGGGACGGCGAGCGCGGTCGCGACCGCGAGCGCGCCGACCGCCGGGACCGTCGTGCTCGGCGCCCGCCAGGCGATCAGCGCGGCCGCCGCGAGCAGCGCGCCCGCGGCGGCGTTCATCCACGCGCGCGCGGCGGGCGAGATCTGCTGCCCGGCCTCGCCCGCGTCGCGCTCGACGGCGTCGGCCGGGCGGCCGCGCCGCACGTCCAGCAGCAGCGGCGCGGCCGCGAGGCACGTCACGAGCACGCCGCCGGCGCCGACGAGCAGCGCCGTCCCGGGCGGGACGGCGACGTGTCCGCTGAGCGCGAACGCGAACGACAGGAAGCTGGGCTCCCCTGCGAACAGCGTCCGCGCGAGCACGGCGCCGAGCGCGATCCCCGCCAGCGAGGCGACGGTCCCGAGCACCGCCGCTTCGGACACGAGCAGCGCCGCGACGTCGCGCGGGCGGTACCCGGCGGCGATCCGCAGGATCGCGATGCTGCGGCGCCGCTCGGGCGCGGTCAGCAGCATCGCGTTGAAGACGAGCAGCGCGCCGCAGATCGCGGCGATCGCGGCGAACAGCCCGGTCGCCTGGTAGCTCGGCGTGGCCGCCTGGGCGATCAGCGCGACCTCCTGGTCGATCGGCGCGACCGTGATCCGCCCGGCGGCGATGCGCTCGAGCCCGCGGCGCACCGCCGCGTCGCGACCCGGCCGCGGCGTCACGAGCACGCGCGTGACGCGCCCCCGCAGGCCGGCGAGCGCCTGCACGTGCCCGAGCGGCGCGATCGCGACGGCCGCGTCCGCGACCGGCCCGATCAGCGACGACGTCAGCACGGCGGCTGCGCTGAGCCGGTCGGTCCGGCCGCGCAGCTCGAGGCGGATGCGACGTTGGCGCGCGCTTGCGTGCACGCCGACGCCGATGGCCGCGGCGACCGAGCCGGGCAGGATCAGGCCGCCGTGCAGCACGCCCAGCAGCCTGGGATCGAGCTGGCGCATGACGACGCCGTCAAGGCGCGTGAGGCTCGCGTCGACGCCCACGAGGTCGACCGCCTCGCGGCCGGCCGGTCCAGCGATCGCGGCGCGCTCCTCGACGAGCGGGCTCGCGGCGGCGACGTCGCGCAGCGCGCGCACGCGCGCGACCGTGGCCACGCCGAAGCCGTCCTCGCCGCGCGCGACCAGCTCCAGCCGCGCGCTGCCGGCGATCCCGTGCACGAGGTCGCGCGCGTTCGTCGTGATGCTGCCGTCCGTGGCGAGCACCGCCAGCACGAGCGCGACGCCGATCGCGACGCCGGCGCCGGCGAGCAGCTCCTGCGCCGGATGCGCCCGCGCGCGGTCGCGGTAGTGCTCCGCAAGCCCCCGGAGCGTCATCAGATGGTCGATTTCACGAGATTCGTGGATGCGAGGGGTGCGATGGGCGGGTGCTGGGCGACGCGCGGTGTCGAAGCCAATGCCGGTGGCATTGGCGAGACGCCGGGTGGCGTCCAGCACCGCCCAGCGTGCCCCTCGGGCCGCGAGATCGCGGAATCAACCATCTAGGCGCTGCGGATCCGCAGCACCTCGGCGCGCTCCGGCGTCGTCGCCCCGCGCACGACGCCGCGGCTGATCGACAGCAGGCGGTCGACGCCGCCGAGCTGACCGACGTCCGCGGCGCTCAGCAGCACGGCGATGCGGTCGGCGCGCGCGAGCGCGGCGATCAGCTCCAGCAGCCGCTGCGCCTCGAGCGCGTCCAATCCGCTCATCGGCTCGTCGAGCACGAGCAGCCGCGGTCGCATCACGAGCGCCCGCGCGAGCGCGACGCGCGCCAGCTCCCCGGCGTCCAGCTCGCGCGGCGCGCGACCGGCCAGCGCGCCGGCGTCGACACGCTCCAGCGCATGCAGCGTGTCCGCGCGCACCGCGCGCGCCGGTCTGCGGCCGCGCCGCGCGGCGATCGCGACCTGGCGCTCGACGGTGCGGCCGTGATCGGACGGGAACGCCGCGTGCCAGACGGCGATCCGCTCGCGCCGCGCGCCCCCGCTCCACAGGTCGTCCCCCGCGAGGCGGACGACGCCCGCATCCGGCCGCTCGACGCCGGCGGCGAGGCGCAGCAGCGTCGAGCGTCCCGAGCGCCGCCGGCCCCAGACGCCGGCCAGCTCGCCGGCGTCGAGATCGAGCGAGACGCCGTCGGCGCCGATGCCGCGCGCGAAGCGTTTGCTCACGGCCTCCATGGTGAGCGTGCTCGCAGTGGGAGGCTGCACGGCGCTCGATGCTAGCTTGGATCGCGTGGGCATCCAGCGAATCGGGCGTCACATTGCGTACTCAAGGCCTTGATTGGTCTGGTCCAGACTAGGCAGCGCTGGCGCGCTCGCTCAAGATCGCGGTGCGACGTCGCCACGACGCGAACGCCCCGCCTGGCGCCTCCCCCATCGGAGACGTCACGCGCCGAATCCCCCACGGTAGGCGGGTGCGTTCGCGTTCAGGTGACGATTCCGCTAGCGCGCCTGCCGTCTCCGCAACGGTCCCCCACGTGTATGCGGAGACGGTGGGTGCGCCCCAGCGCCGCCCGCAGCCGCAGCGTCCACAGGAGCGGAGCGCTGCCGAGCCCGACGGCGGCCGCGACGCGACGGTGCACCTCCTCGTTTCCGTCCCACCCGGCTGCCGCGTAGTAGGCCGTCATGCCCGCCAGGATCACGGCGTGCCCGCGCCCGTGCGGGAGCGCCCGCGCGGCCTCCGCCGCGACGCGCGTGACCGCCACCAGGCGCTCCGCCGTCTGGGCGGCGTCGGCGTAGTACGCGGTGCAGCGATGGTTTGCGGTGCCGGCGTCGCCGTCCGTGTCGATCGTGCTGTCGAGCAGCGTGCTGAGCGCGCAGATCGAGGGGAAGTAGGCGGCGTCGATCCGGCCCGCGTCGGCCGCGGTGGTGTGCGGGAGCGCCGCGCCGGCGAGCAGCGCGTGGACGGCGAGCGAGCTGATCGCCCCGCCGGCGACCTCCCACCACACAAAGCCGTCCGTCCTCGGCTGCGCGAGCGCCCACTCCCGCAGCGCCGCGGGCCCGGCCTCCGGCGCCGCGTGCGTGAGCGTCTGCGCTTCGGCGCAGCGCTCGGCCGCGCGCACGGCGAGCCGCCCGACCGCGGCGATCGAGGGGAGCGCTGAGACGCTCTCGCGGCAGCAGGCGACGAGGCCGTCGAGGTAGCCGCCGTCGCCGGCGTGTCCGGCATAGAGGGCGGACGGGTCGAGCGCGGCCCCGAGCGCGCTGTACAGCCGCCGTGCGGCGTCCGGCGTCTGCTCCGCTTCGAGATGCTCGCCGAGCGTGTCGAGGTAGTCGTAGGCGACCTGCCAGGCGACGAGCAGCCGCACGAGCTGCCGCCGCGCCGTCCGGCCGGGCACGAGCGTTGCGAAGATCGCCGCTCCCTCGGCGAGCCCGCCCTCCTGTGCGAGCGTGTCGAGCGCGAGCGTGCGCACGCGCGGGTCGGGGATCGCCGACGCGAGCGCGCGCCATCTTCTCAGCTCGTTCCGCACCACCGGGAACACAGTCGCCCAGTAGGCGGCAAGGATCGCGGCGAGTGCGGCGCCGTCGAGCGTGGTGCGCCGGGCGCATCTCGTAGTTGGCATGCACCAAGAGTGCCGCCTTCAGCGGGTGAAAGTTGCTCAACCCCCCCTGAGTAATCAGTCCACGGGGACCTACTCGTGAAACGCCATGCGCTGCTCGACGCGCGCTGCGCGCGCGCTGGCGAGTCCGATCAGGACGAGCGCCGCGCCGACGATGCCCGCGAGCACCGTCGCGATCTGCCCGGCGTTGAGCGCGAACGGCGCCGGGTAGCCGGTCGTGTCCGCGAGCCAGCGGGCGAGCAGCCGGTGGCCGATCCCGCCGGCGACGAGGCCGGCGAGCGAGCCGGCGCCGAGCACGATCGCCGCCTCCAGCAGCAGCACGCGCCACAGCTCGCCCGGCAGGTGGCCCGAGATGCGCAGCACCGCCAGCGAGATGCGCCGCTGCCAGATCGCCGCGACCATCCCGGCGGCGAGCGACAGCGCGGCCGCGGCGACGAGCATCAGCGCGATCTGGCTCAGCCGCACCAGGCCGTCGCGCGCGAGGGTGCGGAACTGCGCGTCGCGCTCCGGCGTGGTCTGTGCGTGCAGCGCCGTGTCGCGGCCGAGCGCCGTCTGCACCGCGCGCCGGGTCGCGGTCGGGTCGGCGCCGGGTGCGAGCCGCAGCTCGAGCGCCGAGGGCTGCGGGCGGATCCAGTCGCGCCGGTAGCGGTCCGCGGACATGATCACCGCGCCCGGTCCCCAGCCGAGGTTCGTCGTGATCGCCGCGACGCGGTAGCGCCGCACGCCGGCGGGCGTCGGCAGCGCGAACTGCTCGCCGATCCCGACGTGCTGCCGGCGCGCGAGCGCGTTGGAGACGGCGACCCAGCGACCGCCGCGCAGACGTGACGTCGCGGTCCGCAGATCGCCCTCGATGAGCTGGCTCGGCGGGATCGGCGCGGCGTCGCGCGCGGCGCGTGCGATCACCCACACGCGCCGGTCGCCGACGTCGAGCAGGCTGCCGTAGTAGGGATCGACGGCGGCGACGCCCGGGACGGCCGCGAGCCGCCGTGCCGTCGCGGTCGCCGCGAAGCTCTCGGTCGTCAGGCTGTTCTCCGTCCCGCCGGGCGTCACCCAGATGTCGCCCGAGGCGAGGTACTGCGCGAAGTTGCGGTCGAGGCCGCGCAACACGTCGCGGTGCGCGCCCTCGATCGCGAGGCAGCCGCAGACCGCGACCGCCGCCATCGCGGCGAGCGTGCTCGCGCGCACGGTGCGCGCGCGCACGCCCTCCGCAGCCAGGTCGAGCGCGTGCCAGTCCGCGCGCGCGGCGACCCAGCCGGCGAGCCGCGCGGCGCCGACGCACAGCGTCGGCATCGCGAGCGCGGTCGCGACCGTCACCGCGCCGATCGCCGCGATCGTGGCGGCCGGCTCGGCGGCGGCGAGCAGGCCGCCGGCCGCGAGCAGGACGGCGGCGGCGGCGGCCATCGCGCGGCGCGCCGACGTGGGGACGCGCTGGCCGGCCTCGCCCTGCTCGCGCTCGACCGCGTCGAGCGCGCGGCCGCGGCGCAGGTCGAGCAGCGGCGGCGCGGCGGCGATGCACGTGACGAGCACGCCGCCGGCGCCGACGGCCAGCACGGTCGCGAGCGGGATCGAGACGCTGCCGCTCAGCGCGAAGGCGAACGACAGGAAGCTCGGGGCGCCCGCGAAGGCCGTCTTCGCGAGCAGGATCCCGAGCGCGATCCCGGCGGCGGACGCGAGCGTGCCGAGCACGAGCGCCTCGAACAGCAGCATCGCCGCGATGTCGCCCGGCGTGTAGCCGGCGGCGGCGCGCAGGACCGCCATGCTGCGGCGCCGCTCGGGCGCGGTCAGCAGCATCGCGTTGAAGACGAGCAGCGTCCCGCAGATCGCGGCGATCGCCGCGAAGAAGCCGGTCGCCTGGTCGCTCGGCGCCGCCGCCTGCGAGATCAGCGCGACCTCGCGGTCGACCGGCGCGACCGTCAGCCGGTCGCCGGCGATCCGTTCCAGCTCGGCGCGCGCGGCGGCGACGCGACCGGCCTTTGCGGTCACGAGGATCCGCGTCACGCGCCCCGGCAGGCCGGCGAGCGCCTGCGCGCGGTTCAGCGGCGCGATCCCCAGCGCCGCGTCGGCGGCCGGGCCGATCGCCGCTTCGCCGAGCACGGCGGAGACGCCGAGGCGCCGCGCGCGGCCGCGCACCTCCAGCGTCACGCGCCGCTCCGCGCCACCGTTCGCCGGCACGCCGATCGCGTGCGCGACGCCCGTCGGCAGCATCACGCCGTTCTGCAGCAGCACGAGCATCACGGGGTCGAGGTTGCGCGTGACCGATCCGTCGAGGCCGACGATGCTCCGCTCGACGCCGACGAAGTCGACGCTGCGCGTCCCCGACGGCCCGGTCACGAGCGCGCGCTCCTCCAGCAGCGGGCTCGCGACGGCGACGTCCGGCTGCGCGCGCACCGCCTCCGTCAGCGCCTGCGGGAAGCCGTCGCCGCTGCGGGCGCTGAGCTGCAGCTGCGCGGAGCCGGCAATGCCGTGCACGAGCGCGCGCGCGTTGTTCGCGATGCTGCCGTTGGCGGCGAGCACCGCGAACGCGAGCGCCACGCCGATCGCGACGCCGACGCCGGCGAGCAGCTCCTGCACCGGGTGGGCGCGCACGCGCTCGCCGTAGTGGTCGGCCAGTCCGCGCAGCGTCATCGGCTCATCCGCCGGAGGCGCCGACGGCCGGCAGCTCGGCGTGCGCCAGACGCCCGTCCTCGAGATGCTCGACGCGGTCGACGAACGCCTCGATCCGATCGTCGTGCGTGACGAGCACGACTGCCGCGCCGTGCGCGCGGGCGCTGTCGGCGAGCAGCTGCACGATCGCCTCGCCGCGTCTGCGGTCGAGGTGGCTCGTCGGCTCGTCGGCGAGGATCAGCCGTGGCGTCGTCGCGAGCGCGCGTGCGATCGCGACCCGCTGCCGCTCGCCGCCTGAGAGCTGGCTCGGGTAGTGGCCGGCGCGCGCGGCGAGGCCCAGCCGCTCCAGCCAGGCGGTTGCCTGCTCGTGCGCGTCGGCGCGCGAGACGCCGGCGGCGCGCAGCCGGACGGCGGCGTTCGCGAGCGCGCGGTAGCCCTCGACGAGGCTGTCGCGCTGGGGGATCAGGCCGATCTCGCTGCGCAGCAGCAGCGTCCGCGCGTGCACGGACAGCTCGCCGAGGTTGCGTCCGTCGAGCAGCACGGCGCCGTGGTCGGGCAGCTCGATCCCGGCCGCCATCCGCAGCAGCGTCGACTTGCCCGACCCGCTCGGCCCGCAGAGCGCGACGACCTCGCCGCTCCCGACCCTCAGCGAGACGCCGTCGACCGCGCGCACCAGCTCTCCGGCGTCGTAATGCTTGACGACCTCGCGGAGCTCGAGCCCCGTCATCCGGCCTGCTCGGTTCGGCGCAGCTCGATCACCTCGGCCGGCGTCGGCGCCGTCACGCCGCGCACGGCGCCCCCGGCGATCGAGAGGTGCCGGTCGACGCCGGCGAGCTGGCCGACCTCGGAGGCGCTCACGAGCACGGCGATCCGGTCCGTGCGTGCGATCTCGATCACCAGCTCCATCAGGCGCTCGCTCTCGAGCACCTCCAGTCCGGCCATCGGCTCGTCGAGCACGAGCAGCGTCGGGCGCATCACGAGCGCGCGGGCGAGCGCGGCGCGGGCGGTCTCGCGGTGGTCCAGCTCGCTCACGGGCGTGCGCGCGCAGTCGCCGATGCCGACGCGCTCCAGCGCCGCCTGCGCGTCCGCCCAGGCGCGCTGCGTCGAGCGCCGCCCGCGACGCGTCGGGATCGCCACCTGGCGGTAGAGCCGGCGGCCGTGGTCGCGCAGGAACAGCGGATACCAGACGGCGATCCGCTGCCGGACGGCGCGCCGCTGGGCGCGGTCGCCGTGCCACAGGTCGACGCCGTCGAGACGCACCGCGCCGCGATCGGGCTGCTCGATCCCGGCGGCGACGCGCAGCAGCGTCGTGCGTCCGGAGCGGCGCCTGCCCCACACGCCGACGACCTCGCCCGCGTCGACCTCGAGGCCGACGTCGTCGAGCGCGACCCGGTCCGCGGCGCCCTGTCGGAAGCGCTTGCCGACCGCGTCGAGCACGAGAGTGGTCATCAGGGGCTGTCGGGCGCGATCAGGTCGAGCGCGGCCTCGCGCGCGTCCTGGACCCAGGACAAGCGCCCCTGCAGGTGATGTTGCTGATCCTTGACGAACAGCCAATCGCCGAGCTCGGGCAGGCGCTCGGGCCGGCGCGGCGGGCGCAGCGCGTCGAGCCGCTCGGCGACGCGGCGCTCCAGCTGGTCGAGCAGGTCGAGGACGGCGTCGGAGCCGTTCCACGAGGCGATCCGCACCGCGAGCACGAAGTACTCGCGCGGGACTTCGAGCAGGTCGAGCCGTTCGAGGAACCAGTCGAGCTCGCGTTCGCCCTGCTCGGTCAGGCGGTACGGGGTGCGCTCGCAGCGCGAGCTGATGCGGCGCGCCTCCGCCGGGACCGGCTCGACGAGCCCGTTGCGCTCCAGGCGTCCGAGCGCGTCGTAGAGCGCCTGCGGCGACACGTCCCAGGCGGGGAAGACCGAGCCGAACTGCTGCGCGAGCATGTAGCCGTAGACCGGCTGCCGGCGCAGGAATGCCAGCACACCCCACTTCGCACTCGCTGCAGCTGCCACGCTCTCCCCTTCCGGCCGCCCATCCGACGGACGTGTCCCTCACATCTGCACGCCTGCGTTCGCAGGACGGAACCCACCCTAATCGGTTGAGGCCGAATGCTCAAGGCGTAGCGTGCGGTGCCGCCGCCAGTCGTGCCGCGGCGGCCGCAGCCTGGCCGTACGCGATCCCGCCGTCGCCGGGCGGCAGGCGCTCGGGCACGAGCACGCGCAGGCCCTGCCGGTGCAGCAGCGCGGCGGTGCGTTCGAGCAGCCGCCGGTTCTGGAAGACCCCGCCCGACAGCGCGACGGTGCCGACGCCGGCGCGCGCGGCGGCGAGCGCGGCCGCGCCGGCGGTGGCGGCGGCGAGGCCCGCGTGGAAGCGCGCCGCGACCGCGCCGGCCGCGGCGCCGCGCCGCAGGTCGGCGGCGATCGCCTCGACCGTGGGGCGCGCGTCGAGCGTCAGGAAGCCGTTGGCGTCGTCCAGCGCGAGCGGATACGCGCCACGCTCGCACGGGTCGCACGCGGCTTCCAGCTCGATCGCCGCCTGGCCCTCGTACGCCACCTCGGGGCAGATCCCGCACAGCGCGGCGACCGCGTCGAACAGCCGCCCGACGCTCGTCGTCGTCGGGCAGGCGACGCCGGAGCGCGCGAGCGCGGCGACCGCTTCCCAGTCGCGCGGGGCGACGCGGCCCGCGAGCGCGGGCGGCAGCGAGGGGGAGGCCCGGATCGTCAGCAGCCATGCGCACGCCATCCGCCACGGCTGGCGCACCGCCGCCGCGCCGCCGGGCATCGGCACCGGCCGCAGCGCGCCGACGCGCTCGCTGGCGGCGAGGTCGCCGAGCAGCAGCTCGCCGCCCCAGATCGCGCCGTCCGCGCCGTAGCCGGCCCCGTCGTAGATCGCGCCGAGGACCGGATCGGTCTCGCCGTGCTCGGCCAGGCAGGCCGCGAGGTGCGCGTGGTGGTGCTGGACGCCGATCAGCCGCACGCTGTCTGCTTCGGCCACGCGCTCGTGCGCGTACTTCGTCGAGACGTACTCGGGATGGAGGTCGTGCACGACGACCTCGGGCGTCACGTCGAACAGGCGCTCGAAGTGCGCGATCCCGTCCGTGAACGAGCGCAGCGTCTCCCAGCTCTCCAGGTCGCCGATGTGATGGCTGACCCACGCGCGCTCGCCGCGCGCGAGGCAGAAGGTGCTCTTCAGCTCCGCGCCGCACGCGAGCAGCGGGCGCGGGGCGGGGATCGGCAGCGGCGTGCTCGCCGGGACGTGGCCGCGGGAGCGGCGCAGCAGCAGCGGGCGGCGCGCGCCGGCGAGCGCGACCACGCGGACGACGGAGTCGTCCGTGCGCGTCTCGATCGGGCGGTCGTGCAGCAGGAACAGGTCCGCGATCGCGGCGAGCCGCGCGAGCGCGTCCTCGTCGCGGTAGGCGATCGGCTCGTCCGAGACGTTCCCGCTCGTCAGCACGAGCGGCATGCCGGCGTCGGCGAGCAGCAGGTGATGCAGCGGCGTGTAGGGCAGCGTCACGCCCAGCTCGCGCGAGCGCGGCGCGACCGCCTCTGCGACGTGCGCTTCGGAACGGCGCGGCGCGAGCACGATCGGCCGCGTGGGCGCGGTCAGCAGCGCGCGCTCGGCGTCGCCCAGCCGCATGAGCGCCTCTGCAGCCGCGAGCGAGCCGGCCATCAGCGCGAACGGCTTCTGCTCGCGGCGCTTGCGCGCGCGCAGCCGCGCGACCGCGCGCTCGTCGTCCGCGCGGCAGGCGAGGTGGAAGCCGCCGACGCCCTTGACGGCGACGATCGCGCCGGCGAGCAGCGCGTGCGCCGCCACCTCGATCGCGTCGCGCGCGTCGCCGAGCGGCAGCGTCCTGCCGCCGAGCCCGACCAGCCGCACGCGCGGGCCGCAGTCGGGGCAGGCGTTCGGCTGCGCGTGGAAGCGGCGGTCGGCCGGGTCCTCGTACTCGGCCTGGCACGCCGGGCACATCTGGAAGCCGGCCATCGTCGTGCGCGGCCGGTCGTAGGGGACGCCGCGCACGATCGTGAAGCGCGGCCCGCAGCTCGTGCAGTTGACGAACGGGTAGCGGTGGCGGCGGTCGGCGGGGTCGAACAGCTCGGCGAGGCATGCGTCGCACGTCGCCGCGTCGGGCGCGACGAGCGCGTCGGGGCGCCCGCCGCGCGGGCTCGCGACGATCGCGAAGCCGGTCGCCGCGCCGGTCGGTGGCAGGTCCTCGGCGACGACGCGCTCGACGTGCGCGAGCGGCGGCGCCTGCGCCGCGATCCGCGTCAGGAACGCCGCGAGCGCGACGGCGTCCGCCTCGGCCTCCACGACGACGCCGCGCGCGTCGTTCCACACCAGCCCGCTGACGCCCAGCTCGCGCGCGAGGCGGTAGACGTGCGGGCGGAAGCCGACGCCCTGCACGACGCCCTCCACGCGCGCGCGCACGCGACGGCGGGGCCAGGCGGCGGGGGCGCGCGCGGACGGCGAGCGCGCGGCCGTCATGGCGCCGCCAGCTCGATCAGCGCGCGCAGCGCGTGGCAGGCGCTCGCCTGCGCCTCCTGAATGCGCGGGATGTGCTCCGAGCGCGTCACGATCACGTGGTCGGCGAGCCGCTCCGCCGCCACGCGGCCGCCGTCGTAGCCGACGAGCGCGATCGTCTGCAGGCCGCGCCGGCGCGCCTCCGCGAGCGCCGCGATGACGTTCGCCGAGCCGCCGCTCGTCGAGAGCGCCAGCAGGCAGTCGCCGGTCCGCCCGTGCGCGATCGTCTGCCGCGCGAAGATCGCCTCGACGCCGACGTCGTTCGCGATCGCGGTGAGGATCGCGGCGTCCTCGGTCAGGTCGAGCGCGCGGCGCGGCGGCCAGCGCGGGTCGGGCGGGAAGCGCAGGTCGGCGACGAGGTCCATCGCGTCGGTCGCCGAGCCGCCGTTGCCGAGCGCGAGCACGCGCCCGCCGCCGTCGAGCGCGGCGCGCAGCGCGGCGGCCGCGGCCAGCAGTGCGTCGCGGTTCTCCGTCAGCGTCTGGGTGCGCAGCTCGCCGACCTCGCGCGCCTTCGCGAGCGCGGAGCGGCGCACGTCGGCGAGAACGGCGTCGAGGTCGTGCTCGGACTCGGCGAGGAATGGATAGAGGAACGACGAGGCGCCGCCGTCGTGGACGCGGCGCTCGCTGCGGCCGGCGAGCAGGCCGCGGTGCTCGAAGAAGACGTGCACCAGCTCCCACAGCACGTGATACGCGGTCTCGCAGACCTCCTGGCGCACGAGCGGGTCGGCGCTCGCGGGGGCGAAGGCCCATTCGGCCGGGCCGGTGGCGCCGCCGTCGAACGCGAGCGTCAGGCAGCCGCGCTCGGCGGCGAGCCCGAGCGCGTCCGCCACCTCCTCGCCGCCGCCGAACGCGACCGCGACGTCCTCCTCCTCCACCGCCAGCTCCACCTGCCGCCCGAGCGAGCCGCCCTCGCCCGCGAGCCCGAGCGCGGGCAGCGCACGCTTGCCGACGATCACCGGATGCACGAACTCGACCGCGATGTGGCGCACGTCGGAGCGCGCCGCCGGCGAGGCGCCGAACGCGACGAGCCGGCCGCCGCGCGCGAAGCGCTCCGCCATCGCGTGGCAGCAGCGCGCCAGCCGTCCCGCCTCCACCTCGTAGAACGCGCCGCTCGCGCGCAGCCGCTCGGCGAGCGCGGCGTCGAGCAGCGCCCCGCCGCGCGCCGCTGTGGCGAGCGCGTTCACGCGGCGACCTCCTCCCGCGCCGCGAGCCGCGCCAGCCACTCCCGCCACTGCGCGATCCCGTCGCCGGTGCGCGCGCTCAGGAGCATCCGCTCGACGCCGGGATGCACCGCGTCGAGGTTGCAGAGCAGCGTGTCGAGATCGAAGTCGAGGTGGGGGAGCAGGTCGAGCTTGTTGATCAGCACCAGCTCGCACGCGCGGAACATCAACGGGTACTTGAGCGGCTTGTCCTCGCCCTCCGCGATCGAGCAGACCATCGCGCGCGCGTGCTCGCCGACGCGGAACTCGGCCGGGCAGACGAGGTTGCCGACGTTCTCGATCGCGAGCAGGTCGAGCCGCTCCAGCGGGATCTGCGGCAGCGCCGAGCGGACCATGTTCGCGTCGAGATGGCACTCGCCGCCGAAGCCGGAATCGGTGTCGAGCTGCACGACCGGCACGTGCAGGCTCGCGAGCCGGTCGGCGTCGAGGCTGCCCTGCACGTCGCCCTCGAGCACGCCGACGCGGATGCCGTCGTCGTGCAGCTCGCCGAGCACGCGCTCCAGCAGCGACGTCTTGCCCGCGCCGGGCGCGCTCATCAGGTTCACGACGCGCACCCCCGCGCGCTCGAAGTCGGCGCGGTTGGCGGCCGCGATCGTGTCGTTCGCGTCGAGGACGCCCTCGACGACGCTCACCTTCGTCCGGTGCATGAAGCCCTCCTACATCTGGCGGACCTTGAGATAGCGCTGCACCTCGGGCGCCTGCGTCTTCGCGACCCAGCCGACCGCGGCGAGCGCCGCGAGCGCGACGAATGCCTTGCTCATGTGGCGTCCTCCTCCTCGTCTGTCTTCTCGTGGTGCGCGAGCAGCTCGTCGAGCAGCGACTCGACGAGCCAGACGGCAGCCGGCACCGCCGCGCGCACGGCCGGGCTCAGCTCCATCACGATCTCGGCGTCGTGCTCGCCCATCAGCACGGCTGGCTCGCAGCCGACGACGACGATCCGCCCGGGCACCGACCCCAGCGCGCGCGCAAGCGCGAGCACGCGCACCGGGGTCATGCCGTGCACGTCGAGCACCGCCTCCTCGTCAGCTGGCCCACGGTGCTCGATCGTGCACAGCGTCCCGGGCGCCTCCCCACGTGGAACCGCATCGATCAGGATCGCCGCGTCGTAGTCCTCCTGCAGCTCGTAGGCGAGGTCCATCCCGCGGATGCCATAGTCAGCGACCTTCACGCCCGCCGGCAGCTCGCGCTGCGCGAGCCGTTGCGCGACCGCGACGCCGAAGCCGTCGTCGGCGAGCAGCACGTTGCCGATGCCGGCGACGAGGATGCTCGGCGGGCGCCGCGCTCGGGCCTCGCCGAGCGGCTCGACCTCGTCGGCGGAGAAGAAGAAGCGGTGGCCGGGCTGACGCGCGACGCCCAGATCGCGGCCCGGATCCTGCTCCAGCACGACGGCGAGCTGGACGCCGCCCTCCAGCGTCTGCTGGATCGACTCGACGACTGCCGTCTTGCCGGCGAGCGCGAGATCGAAGACGTCGCCGCCGGCGCGCGCCCGCGGCCGCAGCCGCACGAGGCTCCCGCGCCCGACGGGCACCCCGTCGACCGCGACCGTGCGCGGAGCGCGGCCCTCCAGCGCGCGCCACGGATCGCGCGTACTCACGGCCGCAGCTCCCGCGTCGCGGTGACCGTGCGCCCATGCAGGGCAACCAGCTGCTCCAGCGTGAGCGCTTCGACGCGCTCCAGCAATGCGCGCGTGCGCGCGTCGGAGGCGCGCATCTCGGCCTTCTCCGCGTCGGTCAGGCCGAGGATGTTGAGCACGAGCAGCTGGTCGATCTCGCCGCCGTCGAAGAAGTCGCCCGGGCTCTCGGGCGCGACCTGCGGATGGTCGGAGAGCACGATCGGCGAGGACAGGACCGTGTCGCGTGTGTCGGGCGCGCCGACGAGCACCGGCCACGTGCCCTCGTTGACGCACGCGCTCGCCTGCGCGCGCAGGCGTTCCGGCGGGTCGGTCTGCGAGACGAACGCGCCGCCCTCGACGTGCAGGGTCGTGTGCGTGGAGCACAGCGTGCGGCGCTGCGCCGCCGCACGCGGGCCGCCCGCCCACGGCGTCGTGTTCTCGATCCGCACGGTGATGCGGTGCAGCTCGTCGCCGCGCCGCTCGGCACGGACCGTCACGACTCCGTCGAGCGGCTCCCACGAGCGCATGAGCGCGCCCACGCCCGGCAGCGGCTCGCGCGCCGTGCCCGCCGCGATCGCGATCGGCGTACGGAGCGCGCCGTCCTCGCCGCTCAGCCGCGCGAACGTCGTGGGGGCAGGCGCGATCTCGCGCTCGGCCGCCTCCTCCCAGCTCAGATGCTCGCCGAGCCTGTCGACGGCGCGGCCGTCCGCGTCGACCGCCTGGCGCCGGACGACGTGCAGGAAGCGCACGGTCACCGAGAGGCGCGCGTCCGGCGGTCCCTCGACGAGGCACTGCGTCTGCATCGTCCAGGGGTCGTCGCCGGCCGCGCGCGCCTCGCTGTGCGCGCGCGGGAAGACGCAGCCGAACGTCCAGCGCTGCGTGTTCTTGAGCGCCGAGCGGCGGTAGGGCCACAGGACGTAGCCCTCGTAGAGGACCGCGTCGGCGATCGCGCGGACGGGGTCAGCGGGCATCGTCGGCCTCCGCGAGCAGCTCCTCCACGACCGCCTCCCAGCTCGGCAGCGCGCGCGCCGCGCGGAAGGCGGCGAGCCGCTCGAACGCGTCGCGTTCGAGGCGCACCCACGCGCTTCCGGGGAAGCAGGCGTCGAGCGCGGCGCGCCAGGTGCGCACCGGCAGCGCGCAGCTCGCCTCGCACTCCCACGGGATCCGGCCGGCCTGCAGGCGTCCGTCCGCGCCGGTCCAGAAGACGGTCCCGCTCAGCAGCAGCTCCAGCGGGATCTCGCCCTCGCTCAGCGCCGCGAGGTAGCGCGCCGCCGCGACCTCGAAGTCGTACGTGCACGGCACGTCGAGCGCGGCCGTCGTCGTCCCCTCGAACGGGCCGACGACGAGCGCCGCGCGCGTCCACGGCAGCGTGTGCAGCGTCTGGCCCCAGCGCTCGGGCGCGCCGAACAAGTCGGCGAGCTGCGCCTGCTCGGCCGCGTCGTAGCGGCGCTCGCGGGCGGCGATCTGGAGCTGGACGGCGAGCGTCAGCGAGCGGATCGCGGCGCCGCAGGCGTCGAGCGCGAGCGCGAAGCGCAGCGTCGGCGCGGCGGCCGGCGCGAGCGCGTCCACGCCCGCGACCGTGCACGTCAGGCGCGGCACGGAGGGGGCGGCGAGCGAATCTGCGGCGGCCATCGTCGCTACCCCGGGGAGAGGTTCGGCATCCGCGGGTCGATCGGTTCGCGGTCCTTCGCGCTGACCCCGGTCGAGCGCCGTGCGGTCGAGCGGCCGTCGGGCCGGTGCCCCGCCTGGCGCGCGTACGCGCCGAGTTCGTTGCCCTCCCGGATGCCGGGCGTGTGCGCCGGCGTGTCCTGTCTCACCTCCGGGTTGCCGAACCTGATCGTCATCGTTGCTCCTCTCGCTTTGCAAGGTCATCGAAGAAGCGCCCGATCGCCTGCCACGCCTCCTCGCCGCCGCCGAACCCGCGCCAGCGGCTGCGGATCAGCCCGACGAGCGCGTAGCAGTCGTCGATCGGCACGAGCCATTGCTCGCGCATCCCGCGCGCGTGGCAGACGAGCAGCGCCTCGACGTCCGGCTCCAGCTCGGCGAGCGCCGGGTTGGCGGCGACGAGCTCGTCCCACGCGTCGAGCTGCAGCTCCGACTCGGTCGCGCCCATCGGGCTCGGGTAGAACGCGACCGTCCGGCCCGCGACGCTGCTGTGGAACAGGAACGCCAGCTCGACCGGCAGGCGCAGGCGCGCCCACGTCGTCGCGTCCAGCCGCAGGTCGTCCAGGCGCCGCCGGCGCGTCGGGATCAGGCGCAGGCGCCCGCCGCCGGCTGCGGGCCGGTCGAACAGGATCGCGCAGGCGCGGCAGGCGCACAGCAGCCGGCGGCTGTCGAGGTCGACGAGGTGGCGGTGGCGCGCGGCGAGCGGCTCGCCGCACAGGTCGCATAGCTCCTCGGCGGCCGCGAGCGGGCCGGCGGCCGCCGCCGCAGGCGCCGGGCGCGCGAGCTGCAGCAACCGCGAGGACACCGCTCAGCCCGCCTCGCGCCGTTCGGCCGCGAGCGCCGGCGCGCACTCGATCTGCAACAGGCCGCTGCTCGCGGGCGGCTCCTGCGCCTCGACGCGCTCGACGTCCGGCGCCGCCGCCAGCACGGCCTCCTCGATCGCCAGCTTCAGCGTCATCGCGGAGGCCGGGCAGCCGTCGCAGCTTCCCTGCAGGCGCAGCCGCGCGACGCCGTCCTCGACCGCGAGCAGCTCGACGTCGCCGCCGTGCGACTCCAGGTACGGCCGCACGCCGTCGAGCGCCGCGCGCACGCGCTCCTCGACGCCGAGCGGGTGCAGGTCGTGCACGAGCAGCAGATGGCCGACGAGCGGGTCGCCGGCGAGCGCGCGCGCCGTGCCCGGCCCGACCTGCGCGACGATCCGCGCGAGGCCCTCGCCATAGAGCGCCACCAGCGCCTGCACGGCGGCGCGCGTCGTCTCGCGCGCGGGCGCGTCGGGCAGCGCTTCCACCGCCTCGAGCAGCCGCTCGACGCGCTGCAGGTCCGGCGGCGCGGCGGCCTCAACCGCCACCGTGCGCTCCCAGCATCGGCGAGTGGCGCTGCTCGACGACCTTTCCGCCGCCCAGGTACATGTGCACGCCGCACGGCAAGCAGGGGTCGAAGCTGCGGACGGCGCGCATGATGTCGATCCCGCGGAATTCGTCGGGGCCGTTCTCCTCGAAGATCGGCTGGCCGGTGACGGCGTCCTCGTACGGGCCGAGCGTCCCGTAGGAGTCGGTCGGGGAGCCGTTCCACGGCGTCGGCGGGTACGGGTGGTAGTTGGCGATCTTCTTGTCGCGGATCACGAGGTGGTGGGAGAGCACGCCGCGCACCGCCTCGTGGAAGCCGCAGCCCATCGCCTCGTCGGGCACCTCGAAGTCCTCGAAGACCTTCGTGTTGCCGGCGCGCAGCTCGGTGAGCGCCTGCTCGACGAAGTGCAGCGCCATCCCGGCTGCGTAGGCGACGAAGTACGCCCGCGCGCGGTCGCGCTCCAGCGCGTTGGACCAGTGCGGGATCCGCCACGTCAGCTCCGCGGCCGGCATCGCCGCGGTCTGCGGCAGCGCGATCTCGACGGCGCCGCCGCGCGCCTTCACGTACGGCGTGTCGACCTTGCCGGCGAGCGCGGTCGCCCACAGGCGCGCGAGCGGTCCGCCGCCGGTGTCGAGCGCGAGGTGCTCGCCGGTGCGGCGGTCGTGCCAGCGCGGGCTCATGACCCATGAGTAGTTGCCGCCGTCGAGGTCGCGTCTCTGCGGTCTCGGCAGCGTCGTCTGGTTCCATGGGTGGCGGCGGTCGACCGGGTTGCCGAGCGGGTCGCGCTCGACGAACGTCTGCTCGTTCGCCCAGTCGTCGTAGTAGGAGGAGCCGAGCAGGATGCGGATGCCGAGGTTGATGTCGACCAAGTTGGTCGTCAGCAGCTCGCCGTCGACCACGACGCCCGGGGTGACGAACATCTCGTTGCCCCACTGCTCCATGTTGCGGTAGTCGTAGTCGACGTGCTCGGGGTTGTTGAACGCGCCCCAGCAGCCCAGCAGCACGCGCCGGCGCCCGACCTCTTCGTACCCGGGCAGCGCTTCGTAGAAGAAGTCGAACACGTCGTCGTTCATCGGGACGGCCTTCTTGATGAAGTCCATCGAGCGCATCAGGCGCGTGAGGTAGTCGGTGAACAGCGTCGGCGTCGCGACCGTCCCCACGCCACCCGGATAGATGGTGGAGGGGTGGACATGACGCCCCTCCATCAGACAGCACATCTCGCGCGTGACGCGGCTCACCAGCAGCGCCTCGCGGTAGACCTCGCCGGTGAACGGATTGAACGCGCGCATGATGTCGGCGATCGTGCGATAGCCGTGGACGTGCGCATGCGGCGCCTCCGCCCGCTCCGCTTTCTCCATCACGCTCGGGTTCGTCGCTCTCACCATCTGCTCGCAGAAGTCGACGAACACGAGGTTGTCCTGGAAGATCGTGTGGTCGAAGATGTACTCGGCCGCCTCGCCCAGGTTCACGATCCACTCGCCGAGCGGCGGCGTCTTCACCCCGTACGCCATGTTCTGCGCGTACATCGAGCAGACGGCGTGGTTGTCGCCGCAGATGCCGCAGATGCGGCTCGTGATGAAGTGGGAGTCGCGCGGGTCCTTGCCGCGCATGAAGACGCTGTAGCCGCGGAAGATCGACGAGGTGCTCTTGCAGCTCACGACCTCTCTGGCCCTGAAGTCGATCCTCGTGTAGATCCCGAGGTTCCCGACGATGCGGGTGATCGGGTCCCACGACATGTCGACGACGTTGCC
>Ga0134125_10000886_pt1 | contig 38450 bp, 48 predicted proteins | sample KB31751_FD_96464 | JGI IMG/M metagenome (GOLD analysis project Ga0134125, IMG submission 96464) | Terrestrial soil microbial communities with excess Nitrogen fertilizer from Kellogg Biological Station, Michigan, USA - KB3-175-1 | ecosystem: Environmental > Terrestrial > Soil > Unclassified ...
AATTGCCATTAAGCGAGGCGAACATGATCGAGATTATCGCTCGGTCATATTGCGACGGTTACCGTGCGGCAAAGGACCCCGATACAACGCACGTTATCCCCGACTTCTTAGTGGAGCCCGAAGCCGAGATTGGCCCACGCAGTAGCCGCTACGCCTTCAAGGCGATGGACTACTACAACGTGCGTGGCCTACTAGATCGTGAGCAGTTGATCGTCAACGAGCGCGGGCTCGAAGAACTCCCACGCGAGAACCGCGACGAGATGCCGCAGCTTTGGAAAGATATTTGGGCCGAGGCTGCAAAGCGTTCGAGCGACCCGATTATGCAAAGCGCCTTCAACGATGGTTGCCACTACATCATCGAACGCATGAAGCCGACCTTCCAGTCAGTAACTCTCGATCCGGTCATGCCGAAGCTGGCGGCTTACGAAACGCTGCGCCACAAGGGCCACCTGGTTGAAGAATCGGGAGGCTGGCACGACCAGAAGGCGTTCAGCGAATGGAACCGCCTCGTCACCGAAGTGCATCGCGACCTCTGTCATGCGCTCGCGCAGATCGTCGGCGAGCGCCTAATGAACGCCGTGCTCTGCATCGAAGCGAACGGGTGGAGCGTGGTAGTTCACGACGATGGCGGCGAGATTGACACGCACACGCTCGGCGCTAAGTGCAAAATATGCGGCGACGACCCGAATCGGTTTGGTTCTTGCGGCTGCGTCTGTGATGTTCCAAAACAAGCAAATGATGACCTTCCGCAACGCATCCGTACTAAAATCGCCAGGCTTCAGGGCTCAATGAAGGCGCAGCAAAGCGTTCCCAGCACGGACCCCCAGACGCAGCGCATGATTATCAACTCGTACCGCGTGGAGATACAAGACCTCCGCGAGTTACTTGGAGAGGCCGCGATCAATGGCTGAACCGCAAGTCGTTCACAAGCGCGAACCCCATGATGTGTACGTTGGCCGTCCGACAAAGTTCGGCAACCCATTCGTCATCGGCAAGGACGGTACACGGGAAGAGGTTATCGCGAAGTACCGGGAGTGGATTGCAACAAGCCCGACGCTACTCGCCGCTGCCAGGAAAGAATTGCGCGGCAAGGTGCTTGCGTGTTGGTGCGCTCCACAAGCCTGCCATGCCGATGTGCTTATGGAGATCGCCAATGCCGACTGAACGAAAACTAGATGAGGAACCGCTTTGCCAATACGTCTATCAGACCGAAGCGCCGCTTAAAGGCGAGTTGCTACGCTGCGAGGCTCCATTGTCGGAGCACGGGCTCGGTATGCTGCGTAAACATGGCTTCGTGCGCGAGGCGTTCACTTGTCACCATACAATCGACGGCAAGCGTTGTGGCATCCAGCAAATGCATTGGATTCACGACCCGCAGTATGGGCAGACGCATATGTTTACGCCAAAGACGAGCATCCCTAGAAACGATTCATGTGTCCCGATCTCGTCGGAACGATTCCCCTCTCCGTTCTCGATGAAATCGTTGAAGGCCGTCTGCGCGAGATCGCCCTTTTTGCCTCAACCGTGACATAAAGCTCAATCTCAAAAAGTAAACAGGCATTAGCGGGAATCACTGTTTCGCTTTAAGGAATTAGTAGTCCCAACCGCTCTCCGCACTTTGAGGTTGGGCAATGCACGACGAGTCAGTCGGCCAAGAGTCATCCCACGTCGAAATGTTCGACGCTAGTTATGGTACGCAAGGCGATTATGCCAGCGGGACCTTTTCTGCGCACCCGGACGATCGACCATTCGTCCCATCGCGTACGGCCGCAGAGCAGGCAGCGATCGACGCAGAACGCGAGATGCGCAGGATTGAGGAGCAACGCCGTTTGGCGGCCACTCCGGAAGCCAAGGCGCTGTGCGAATCCCTGAAGGATGCTCTACGTGATCGCAATGGCCATGTAATACCGCGCAACGATGGAGCCTACCGTTACGATGCGGCTGAAGAACCATTCGTGCCTGAGGTCCGTCCCCTCACGCCCGCGGACGGAAAGCGGTACCTCGGGACCAGCATCGAGTCGCTCATGGGGTGCGAGACGTCGTCGCCATCCGATAAGGTGGTCTACCTAACGCGGTCGTTACGCCCGAAGGAAGGCCATCAATTCATTGGTCGTGCGAGGTCGTCGCGCTCGAGTTCCGGCAGCGTTGGCCATCAAGCACCGCGCGCGCATTCACCCCGCAGCGACGAAGAACGGATGAACCAATATGGTTAAAGGTCGTCGTGGTAGGCGTAAGAGCGCCCTTACGGAGATTGGGCGACTACGTATGACGAGCGAGCAGAAAGGCTTTCTCTCTTCTCCTGGGGGTACGGATGCCGTGCGCGCGATGATCGATGCGCATCTTGCCACCTCGCGAAAGAAGTCAGCATAGTGCGCAGTTCTGAGCGCTATCTAGCTGGGCATGACCTCAGAAACTGCGACGCCGGGAAGCGGGGCGGCATAAGGGAATCGTCCCCGTTTATGAGCACCGCGCCGGGTGTATACGCGGTCGTCTGCACCAAGAGCGGAAACGCCTATGTCGGCGCGAGCGGGGACTGCAAGAGACGTCTTCGCCAGCATCAACTTGATCTCCGAGAACAGCGTCACATTTGCGCTGCGCTCATGCGCGAGTTCAACCTACACGGCGAACTCTATTTTGAATTCCGCTTCTTGGAACGAGTGGTGGATCCGAAAGCGCTCCGGGAGCGCGAACGGCATTGGATCCGAGAAATGGGAACACTGAACACACATGGGCGGAAAAGCGCTCGTTGACTTTTATAAAAAACTACGATAGCATCAAGGGCGGACAACGGACGCATTAACGTGACACAGGAACCACGCACGAACGTGCGGTGCGAATGTGTCACGAAAATATGCAAAACAGAGGAGCGGCCGAGGCTGCTCTTTTTTATTTTGAGGCGGTGTGCTATGTCGCGTGGCGGCCTTCCGATCTATCGGCGGCAAGCAATGTACCGTGCGATCGAAGCAGAGAACGCCCGTGCCGAAATGGGGCGCTCGTCGGTCGCCGTCACTCCGTGCACGACGCCAGCGCCTGAAGATCACCGCGACGTCACGGAAATCGCGCGCGCCGCAAGCGCAGCGCTCAAAGGTGCCGTATGAAAGTTTTCGACCCACTCGTAAGCGCGTGGCGAGCCCTCACGATGCTTTTTGGCAATCTGCTCGACGCGCTCTTTCGCGACGAGTACGAGGTGTTGAAGCCCGAGCTATTTCCGACCCCGATCGTGGAGCCCAAGGCCGTGGTGCCGCAAAAGCGCCGCAAGAAGACGCAAGCCAAGAAGAAGGCTCGCGCAAAGAAGATGACGGCCAAGCCCACAAAGAAGGCGAAGCGTTGAAAACGCCCGTTTGCCTCATATGCCGGCTGAAATACAAGAACGCTCAAACTCGCGACCAGCACGGAAAGCGCGCGCACGGCGAGCCCAACGCTAAGTGGCAGGGCCTCGCGGAAGATTACCCGAGCGTGAAGTTCCAGCACGCGATGCCAGGTCGGCATGTGCGTCCGGGCGATAACTCGGCGCTTCCCGATCTCATTCTGGCGAAGACGCGGACAATTCCGCCGAAGGAAGACCGCGGCCAAGCCGATTTGCTCGAAGCGCTCCCGTGGGTACGCGTTCCGCGGAATCCTCAGGCTTGCGACAACGTCGCGGCGGCGTGCGGTGCGATGGCGCGTTCGTTCGACAACGTGAGCGAGACGTTCACCGCGCTTATGAGTCTGCGGGACTACTATCTCGCATGCGGTGCGCGTTTGCGCAAGCAAAAAGCGGCGGCGTAGCCCTCGGGTGTAACCCCTGTCATCTTCGGGGCTTGTACTTTAGGCTTGACGGCATACCGGGAGTCATTCCAAAAAGAACATCGATGACCGATGAAGACTACGTTTGCCGCATCACGGACGTCGAAGCCTACTTCAACCGCCGAGCCTGGCGTTACGGCGGTCGCGGGGATCTTTATCTCCCAGACGCACGAGAAGCCATGCTCTTCGTGACTTACTGCGTCGATGCTGACTTCTGTGGCGAACCACGACCGCAGCCACACCTCACCCCGCATATCGCGCGCATCGCCCTTGAGGCGCTCGCGGAGTTCGATCGCCGCTGGACGGCGGAGGCATAATGCAACTCGCAAAGGGCCTATGGGTGTCACCCTGGCGCAAGCGCGTCATCAAGGGTGTTCCTCACCATATTTGCGATGTCGCCCCATCGCGCAAGGATCGCAACAAGCAGCACGTCGAGGTGAAAATCCCCGTGCATGAGCTCAGCGCGGTGCCGAACGACAAGCGGCAGGCGTTCCTTGCTGAGCAAATCGTACAAGCTGCAAAGATTCTCGGAATTGTGAAAGGCGAGCAGCAGCCCGCCGCAATCTAAACGCGCGCTGGACGCGCTAGGAGGCGACTCGCTAGATGCGAGCGTTGTGAAAGATGGCCGGCGACTCTCGACCGAACTGGCTCGCAATCCGCACTTACTATTTCTCAAGCTCCACGATCACGTACGAGCAGTGCCATCAAAAGTTCGGAGTCTCGTCCCGAAGCATTGAATCGAAGGGCTCTAAAGAGGGCTGGGTCGATGAGCGCCGCCGTATCTTCGGTGAAGCGCAAGTTCAACTTCGGGGAACTTCGGTGGCCGATGCGGGTGCGGGACTCGCGCAACATGCGGACCTCGCAGATCAACTCGTCGCGGCTGTAAAGACCGGCCTCGCTGAACTTCACGAGATGAAGCCCGGACGCAGTAAAGCCGAAACACTCAAGACGCTTGCAGAGACCGCTGACAAAGCCGTGAGGCTTTCACGCGACGTTCGCGGCATTCGTCAAGGCGAGCCGTCGAAAGAGACCAACGAAGAGACTGGACTTGAGCTGCGGTACACCGTGCACGACGCCGATGAAGCGGCGAGTGGGTAGTGCCGGCAATCGATATTCCCGTTACTCCAGGGCAAGCCGAGTGGCTGCGCTACAAGGGTAAAACGGCGGGCGTCGACGGCGGCGTCGCATCAGGCAAGACGTTTATTCATTCCGATTGGGTCGGCGTGTTGAGGGCTGGAGAGTTTCCGCTTTCGCAGTCGCTCATCGTTGGCGCAACGCGCAAACAGGTGAAAGAAGGTACCCTTGTCACCTTCAAGCAGCGTCTCGACGACATCGGCATTAAGTATCGCGAGAATCTCAGCGATCTCTCGATCCGCTTACTCAACGGCCCGATGCGTGGCCATCGTATCCAAGCCGGTTGGGTTGAGAATCGTGCGTTCCTCCGGTTCAAGTCGATGGAATTCGACACGATCTGGTGCGACGAAGTGCAAATTTGGGGCAACGGCCATGAGGCATTGCTCTACCTCTTCACGAGAAATCGGCCGTCGCCGTGGGTCGCGAGTTGCGTGGAGCGCGTCCGACGTGCGCACGAACTTGGAATTGAGCCGGACGCAAAGGATCTGAAGTATGCGGCGATGCAGCCGCAGCTTCGCTTCTCGTTTAATCCGCCGTGGACCACCACCCATTGGCTGCACACGACCTACATCGATCCAGTTGACGATGAGGGCAACAGCACCGAGGGCGGCAAGGACGACGTCGGCAACGAGGTTCGACTCTTTCGCTGGTCGACGCTTGATAACACGCTGCTCCCGCGGCGCGAAGAATACATCGCGAACCTCCGCAAAACGATGCCGCCCGATGTGTTTCGCATCGAAGTGCTCGGTGAGAGTGGCGACGTCGGGGTAGGCCGTGCGTATACGTCGTTCATTAAGAGTCGGCACACGTCAGCGGTTCCTGACCTGCCGCACGTCGCGAAGGTCGGCGATCGATACGAGATCCAGTACGCTCCCGATCGTCCGCTTGTGTGGATGCACGACTTCGGTGTGAATCCGCGCGTTTACAATATCGGCCAGGTGCACCGGCTTCCAAAACCGGTAGCTGGGTATCAGGATATGCTGCTCTACATCCTTGCGGAAGCGTGGATTATGAATGGCGATACGCTCAAGGCTATCGGCGACTTCGTCGAACGCTTCCCGGCAGGCCAGTGGCCGCGCGTCTTCGTGTACGGTGACGCATCGGGTAAGAACCCGAGCGCACCAACGGGCGAAAGCGATTTCGGCCTACTGCAAAGCGATCCGCGGCTCAAGCCCTACCGTATTTCGATTCACAAGCGCGACGGTAACCCGCCGATCGTGGATCGGGTGGTCGCAGTCAACACGAAACTATTAAACGCGGACGACCAAATCGGCGTGCTGTTTCATCCGCGGGTGAAGCGCACAATAACCGACTTTCAGCAGACGCGCTGGATTGAAGGCAAGCGTAAACTCGATCATGGCTCACCAGCCAAGGGCATCTTTCTCACCCACCTTTCGGATGACGTCGGCTACATGATTGAACGCGAGTGGCCAATCAAGATCCGTAAGGCGATTCGCAGAACCGGCCAAGGGACGACGATACGCTAATGGATTTTCTCACTCTTCAAGAGAAACTTCAGCCGAAGCAATGTCCACGCTGGAACGATCGGCAGCGCCGTCTTCACGCGTACCATACCGTCCAGACCTACACGTTCTACGAGTTGCTCAAGGATACGCTGAAGGACTTCGACGATCGGTACGACTCGCAAGATAAGTACGTCGAACTTAATAAGCGCCGTTCGGCGGCCGAATATCGCCTAGCGCACATCATCACGCGCGACGTTGTCGCGATGCTCTTTGGCGAAGGCAAGTTCCCGACGATTCTCTTCGAGAACGAAAACGATACCGATGCCGCGCGTGAGCTCATTCGCATCGCGAAGCTCGAGTCGCTACTCAACACCGCGGCGACCCAAGGCGCTCCCGGTGCTGTCGCGATCGTACCGGAGATATTCGAGGACGGCGACTCCCGGCGACTCTACATCGACATTTGGGACGCGTGGGAATGCGACCCGGTCTTCGACCGGCTGCAACCCGGCAGGCTCAAGACGCTCACCCGCACATGGCTGGTCAAGCGCGAAGACCTCATCACCGATGGCTACGACATCGACAAGCTCGAAGAAAAGTGGAAGCGCAAGCTCGAAGGCGAGCACTCGCAAGAGCAGCGCCAATATCTCTTCTGGTATTGCCGTCGCCGCATCGAAGAGAACGAATCGATCTGGTTTGAGCCCGTTCCGCAGAAAGTCTACGAACGTAAGGACTGGAACGAGTGGGAGCGCGATGAAGAGCGCACGGTCGCACACAATCTCGGGCGTTGCAACGCGCGCTGGGTGGCACCGATCTCGCGCCCTGGCGCGATCGTGGGACCTTGCATCTTCGACGGTGCGATCACGAACGAGTTTCTCGTTGAGCGCATTGCAAGCGTTGGTGCCCAGGCGGTAGTTACCGCTGGCCAACCGATTCTCGCAACCTCAACCGGGCAAGGCGATACTGGCGTTCAGGAAGACCTCACGGGTTCGGACGGCTATCCCAAGACCACTAAGTCGAACCGCATCGGTCCCGAAGACGTCATTGAAGTCTCGGAAAAAGACGGCGCGTGGCTCGTGCAACTCGATGCCGGCGCAGTCACACCGATGGATGCGCTCATTCTCCGCTTGCGGGCGCTCTCGCTCGAGAACTGCGGCGGCTCGCGCATCACTGAAGAATCGTTGGCTGGCGCAAAGTCCGGCTACGCGATGGAATTGCTCAACCAAGCATTGACCTACGTCGCGGGCGCTATGCGTCCGTCGTGGTCAGATGCGATCGTTGAACTCTTAGAACTCATCGCCTACATGATCGAAAAGTGCGGCGGTACCGTCGAAGGGCTGACCAAGAACATGAGCCCCGATGCGAAGTGGAAGTCTATTTCGTGGGGACCGTGGTACGAGCCGAGCGGACAGGATCTCGGATTCTACGTCACGGCTACCGTGCAAGCGAAAGAAGCTGGCTTGATCGATCAAGACACGGCCGTGGCTAATGTGGGCCCGCTCTACGACGTTGTCGACGTCGATGGCATGAAGGCCAACATCGAAGCGGAGCAGACGCAAAAAGCTGCTCAAGAACAAGCGAATGCGCTTCAACTTAAGACCGCCGGCGGCTCGTCGGCAACTGCCTAGGGAGAATCGATGAGCAAGCCGTTCAAGGTCAGCGCCGCTTACGAGTACGTCTCGTCGTTCACGGGAACGGTGCTCGCAGCGTCAGCAACGCAGATCGTATTCACGCCGTTGAACTTTGCCAAGCCCGACGGACCGCCGCCCGGTGCCCCAAACGATGCGGTGCCGGCGATGCCTGCGCATGAAATCCTCATCACGAATCCGACCGCAAATGTGCTGAAGCTCGCAGTCGCCGACGTGAATCAAGCGGGAAGCGCTAATGGCATGAAGGTCTATCCATCGATGGAAGGCCAGCAAGTGGCGTCCATGAAGCCACTCTTCATACATCCGGCCGATCTGCCCGCCATTTCGGCTGGCAATGAAATCATCGTGCCGGCTAACTGCATCGCGTTCCCGATCAAGGTTCGCGCGTACGGCCTCACGATCCAGGCGGTCTCGGCCGACGCCGCAGGCGTTTCGATTCAAGCCTACGGGCCGATCAATCTACTCGCATGATCCGCATCGTCGTTCATCGAGACGAAGACGGCGACACGCTTACGATTAACGGCCATGCTAACTTCGCTCCGCATGGGAAAGACATCGTTTGCGCAGCCGTAAGCGCGATTTATCAGACTGCGATTCTCGGACTCGCCGTCGTAGCGAAGCAATATCCTTCGTTCGTTGCCTTCGACGGCGACGTAACGCTGACCGATACCGCGGCGGGTTCCGCGCATCACCAACCATAGGAGATTCCACACGTATGTTCGTGGGAATTCGTTCGTCGCTCGCGCAGGCCGCGGCGGCAGTGTTCAACCTGCAACTCTTCACCGATGGAGACGACCCCGAACTCGGCCCAGCGCTCGAGATCGATGTTGACGCCCTTGGTGACGACGTCGTTAAACTCAAGACGATGCTCGGCAAAGCGTTGCACGAGAATAAGAAAGTTCGGCAGCAAGCCGGTAAGTACCGTACGGGGCTTCGTACCGCTGAATCAGAGCGGGACGCAGCGCGCGTACAAGTAACTGGCCTTGAGACCGAAAAGACCGATCTTAGCGGTAAGCTCGAAACAGCAAACCGCGCAAACGGTCAGTACAAAACGAACTTCAAGACGCAACTGGTCGACCGAGCGTTGAAAGACGCGCTTAAGGCGGCTGGCGCGATCGATGTTGATCTCGTCGCAGGTGCAGTACCACGAGACAAGATTACCTGCGACGACGAAACCTTCGCGCTCGGTGGCGTTGAAGACGTCGTAAAAGCCTTCCAAGAAGAGAAGGCGCATCTCTTCGGAAAACGGGCCCCTCCCCCGGTCACAGGCCGACATGGCCCTGGCCCCACAGGTGGCCCAACTGGCGCACCCACCACGACCGTCGACTATCGCGACACTTCAAAGACGCTCGAGCAACTCGAACGTGAATCGAATATCGCGCAGTTCGGTCGACCCACCCTCGCAGGCGGCTAAAAGCCGCCTTTTTACTTGCAGCGTTTGCTCGGGACAGGTGCCCGGTAGCGCGCTTCTCTCATCGACTAATGGAGGAAGACGCTTCATGCGTGGCTCTCATCTCGGTGCGACGCTGCTTGCTGCTATCGCAGCGAAGTTCGATCTGCAGCTTTTCACCAATACCAACGTCTCGCAATTCCCGGGACCGATTGCGAACGAACTTCAGCAAGGGTACCTCGAACGAGCGTACCAACCGGGTCTCGAACCCAACGAAGTCTACAACCTCGCTTGCGATCGTCTCGATGTCCCGGCGCACACCGGCGACACGCTGACGCGCACCAAGCCGGGCCTCTTGACCGCAAACGAAGATCCGGTCGATCCATCGCTCGCCACCGGCCTTACGAACGGCATGACGAACGAGCAGTACGCTAACGAACAGTACACCGTCACGATGGAACTGTTCAACGGCACGCAAACCATCGACATCAAGACCTCGCCGATGGGTATCCTCGATCGTTGGCGCCGAGTCGTAAAGGCTGGCGTGAAACAGTCGCGCCAATCCGTCGACCGCTATCGCCGTAACCAGCTCATGGGCGGCCTGTGCGTATCGAAAGGCGGCCTCAAGCTCGTCAACGGTTACCTCGGTGGCACGACCATCGTGACTACAGCCACCACGACGTCGACCACCTGTCATGTCGACGATGCGTCGGGCTTCACGTTCACGCTGGTAAATGGCGATCAGGTTCCGGTCAGTGGCGGCGCACCGTTGCCGTTGCTGAAGAATGGCGTGCAGATCGCGAACGTCATCGGGTTTACGCTCGATACCACGAACGCGCTCGTCAATGTCAAGACCGGTGCGGCCGTCGGTAACGGCGGTAGCTCGCTGCGCGTCATGCGTGGCACGAACGCCGCTCTGGCGTCGTCTCCGACCGTCGCACTCGGGACGAACGTCTCGGGCCGTGGCGCATCGGCTACGCTCACGTTAGATACGGCTGTATCGTTCGCCGCCGGCGACGTGGTCCAATCCGGCTTCGCGCCGAAGATCGTCTATCCGAACGGGAAGGCGCACTTCTCGCAGCTCGGTAACTCCGATCTCTTCTCTGAAGCCGCCATCCTCGATATGGTCGCCTATCTGCGCGATGCGCAGGTGCCCCCCATCATCGACGACATGTACGCGTGCGTGCTCGACAACACCACGTGGCGTCAGCTCTACGCAGACCAAGACTTCAAGCAGGCGTTCGAAACGCGCGGCGGCGATCCGGTCTACGCAAAGGCTCGCCTCGCGTCGCACCTTGGCGTCGCGTTCTTCATGAGCACGAACGCTCCGTACACTCCGGCGCAAGCGGGGCTTTCGAATCCCGTCCGGTGGCCGGTCGTGTTTGGGCAAGGCGCTCTTGTCGACGGCATCTCGGAAATCAATGGCATGTTCGCCGACATCAACGACGAGGAGAAGAAATTCGCCTACGTCAGCGAGACCGACGGCATCTGTACTGCGATTCGCCCGCCGATCGACAACAACGGTCGCTTCGTTCAAGTGTCGTGGGAGACGATCCGCGGCGACGTTGTGCCGACCGACCTCACGGCCAACGGCATCGTCGAATCTGCAGGTTACGGCTACGCGAAGCGCGCCGTGTTCTGCCCGGTTCGCGGCTAACCGATTCCATGAAGGCCGCGTAGCGCGAAGGCGTTGCGCGGCCACCTCCTTTCACCTTTAAGAGGTAGCAATGGCTCCGCATTTCGATAACGTGCTAGACGCACAGCGATTCAATGATACGCGTCGACGCGAAGTCGAAGCTGCCGTGTCGATTTATCCGAGCGATAAACTGCGCGTGCGTCCAACGCACTACCAGGCCGTCGCAACAAACACCGGACAGATCGTTCAGTTCCGACCCACCGAGATCATCGACGACCCGCACCGTATCCGTATCATGGACGAACACGATGTGGAATACGTTGTCGTATCGCGCGAGAAGAAGTCTCGCAAGGTGGCGGAGCCTGAAGAGAAGCCGGAACCGGTTGCGGCCGAAAAGCAGGCTGACGAATTACGTGCCGGCGATGAAGGCATGCCCGACGCGCCGGAGTGGTCCCCCACAGACTCGGAGTAACGCTCGATGCTGACCGAACAACAAAAGGACGAGGTCGAGCGGCACCTTCGCTATCCCTCTTCGGGTGCATCGTATAGCCAACTCGGGCCGCCGTTCCTCGCGCAATTAGGTACCGGGGCCGGCATGCTCGGCTTTCCGACAGATCCCGCGAATATCGGTCTACGCTTTCGCCTTAATAACTTGCCGATCGACATCGAAGTTAAAGTCGTTGGCGCGGATCATCCGAACTTCGACCTCTACCTCGCAAGCGGCGGCGTCGACATTCCGGTGACGATTCCCGGGGCGATTACCGTGGGCGACCCCGCGATCGTACAGATCGATCAACAAGCCTTCACGCACACGCTAGCAGCCGGTGATACCGCAATCATCGTTGCGGCCGCGATCGCGCAGCAGATTACAAGCGACCCGATCTTGGGACCATCCTTCGTCGCTGTACCGCTCTCGAACCTTATTCAGGTTCGATCACGTATGTATGGTTCGAAGTTTAACTCGACGTCGGTCTCGGTATTCAGCGGAGCGTCGATCACGCTCGCCGTGAATCAACCCGGCACGAGCACGCCGACGAAACGCATTTTTGGCGGGAACGACCCGCCAGGTCCGGTGTTCGTTGACCCGAACGCCAATCCGTCGGTGCCGATCTATGGGTACTTGCCGTGGTGCCGGTTCTGGGAGAATCAAATCGGCCTCTCGGCCGATGGCATGGACACAATCAAGGCCGACGTCTTCACGCAAGAGCGCCTTGAATACGGCAAGCGGCGCAAAGCGTATTTCGATGCGTGTCGCGATCTCGCGCAAGCGCTCGGTATTCAGTACGCCGGTGGCGGAACGTTCGACGGTGGCGGCCCCCGCCGCCGTACCACCTAGGAGAGAGCATGAGCAGCATTGCCCGCTTCGATCGAAAGATTCAGCGCGGGCGCGGCAAGGCTGCGCACAAACTCGGCCAGACGTATACCGTGCAGCGCTGGACGCCCACGACGAACGTATCGGTAACCTCAAACCCGCAAGTTGTCGTTGGCCTTGAGATTATTCCCGACAAGACGTCGCGTAAGGACCTCATCGAGAACGACACATTCGGTCTTCAGGTGTTCGTCGCTACGTGCAATAATAAAAAATTGCTCATCGGCGACGTTCTGACCGAAACCGGCTACCAGGCGCGCAAGAACAACGTCTTTACGGTTGCGCAGATCCGGCCAACAAAGGCAACGCTCCTCGTGCGCACCGAGTTCGCGTGTGGTCTCACCTGGCCACGGCCGCATGCCGGCCAGTCGTCTCAGCAGCCTGTCTCGGGATCGCAAGAAGAAACAGGATACGGCGGCAGCGACGATGCGAGCGAGTGGATACTCTCGCTGGTCAATGGTGACTATTTCTTCACAAATGCGCTCGGTGCTACGCCGGCTACGGTTCAATGCGGAATTGTTCCACGCGAGCGCGTTCGGGACGGAAACTTTCTCGGAACTCCCACCGACTTACCCCGTGCGCAGTTCATCGTTTATGTGCCGAACCTGAATGGTCAAGCGCTCGACGTGTATCATCGTATCAAGTTTCCAAACGGCGACAAGTACGAGATTAAGTCTTTCGGGAACAGCGACGATGCAGGCTTTGAGGGTTACGTTTGCGTCTGTGAGAAGGTCTGATGGCGCGCTTTGTTGTTGTCGACGATAGCCAGCCGTTTCGCTCGATGCTCGCGCGCATTCTACGCCAAGCCGGACACCAAGTCATCGGCGAAGCCGGCGATGGCCGCGAAGGATTGGCCCTCGTTCATCGGCTGAAGCCCGACGCGGTGACGCTTGACATTATCATGCCGAGTAAGAATGGCGATGATGTTGCGCGCGAACTCCTTGATGGGGGCTTCCCGGTCAAAGTCTTTATGGTGTCATCGATGTCGCAGAGAGCGGTCTACGAGCCGCTCATGCAAGCCGGTGCGCACTTCATCTCGAAGCCATACATGCCCGATAAGGTCGTGAAGATCGTCACGCGAGGTTTGAATGGGAAGCCTTGACATGGCGCTCGCCGCGATCCGCAGTACCGTGAACGCGACGCTCGAAGCCGCGAACCTCGTGAGCGAGCCCGATCAAGTATTCGTTGGCTGGCCGACCGGTCAAGAACTCCACGATGTCATGCATCAACCCGGTGCTGGCTCCCAGGTTTCGATCTGGCCGTTCGATGACCCAAAGCCTTGCCCGCGCTATCACCCGACGAAGGAACTGATTTCCACGAACGCGCCGGGCGTGCAAGCATCGCTTGATTCAACGAAGCAGATCCTCACGTTTTCGGGGACGCCCAAGACGGGTGACCTCGTGCATGCCTTCTTCGGTAAGCCTCTTGTCGACGCAAATTACACCGTGATCGCGGGCGACACGCCAGCATCGATCGCAGCAGCCATTCTCGCTAAAGCGAACACCGAGATGCCCGCCGGCGTCCACATCACGATCAGCGGCGCAGCACTTACGGTTACCGGGGCGTTCTGGCAGCGGTGCAACATCGGACAAGTCGATGCGGCGACATACTCTCGCGAGATCAATCGCATGTCGCAAACAGTGCAGGTCAATGTGTGGTCGCCAAACGCGCAAGAGCGTTCGGATATTGCGAAGGTGATCGAGACGAATCTCGGCGGCACGAATCAACCGTTTCTCATGATGGCCGACGGCACCGGACTGCGCTTTAAATATGCGGGGCCGAAATGGCGCGATCAGGCGCAGCAAGCGTACTCCGCGTATCGCGCGATCTTGCTCTTTCAAATCGAGTACGGCATCACGCAGATCATCAACACGACCTCAGTTGAGGCAATCGAAGGCACCATCACAGCCGATGGCTCCGCACCCATTACCGTTATAACCGGAGGACCATAGTGGAATACATCGTCACCCATCCGATGATCGTCAACGGCGTTCGTCGGCGCCGCGGAGACGTGCTCTCGGGTGCCGACGCCGAGGCCGTTCGCGACAACGCAAACCTGCACGACACGTGTGTGATAAACCCGCACGTGCCGTTCTCCGCAGCAGCACCAGCGCCAAGCACGCCACCTGCGGCACCGACAAAAGTTGCCGCTCCACCTCGCACGACGGAGGATTAGTTCTAAATGCCAACCTTTACCGTCGTCAGTAACACGCAATCGGGGAACTTTCAATCAGACGGCGTGTATATGACGAAACTCCCCGTTGCGAGTGCTGCGCAATCGGGCCCGCCGACGAACCAAGTCGTCGTCATTGGGTCTGGCTCGTGGGGCAAACGTAACACGCCTCTTTTCTTCTCGGATGAGAAGAGCGGCGGCGCCGCTATCGGTATCCGCACCGATCTCGTGAAGTCCGCGCTGCGCGAAGCGCTTTCGGGGATGCCCGAGTGCACGCAGTTCATGGCGATTCTCGTTGACGATGGAACGTCGACGCTCGCGACGATGACGCTCATGGACACCGCCACGCCGACCCCGGCGGCGCTCATCAACGGCACCGCCGTCTGCCCGGGAACCGATGCAAACTCCGCATCGATCGTCGCAACGCTGCAAAGCGGCACGCTCACGAACGCTCCAGTACTATCAATCACGCGGTTCTGGATCGATGGCTCGGCGCAAACGTGGAACAACATCGTAGGTTACTCGGCCGCGAACGGCCCATTCGTCGCTGCCACGTTCCAAACGAATGCACTCGCAGCTCTGAACGGAACCGCGAGCGGTCAAGTTCCCGACCCGTACTTCGTCTACACCGCCGGATCATCAGCCACGACGCCGCAAGTTGGCGTAGCGTTCGCCGCATCGGGCGGAACGAACGGAGATTCCGGCGTAACCGACACGACCCTGGTCGGCACCGTCACTGGCTCAACGCTGAAAGGCATGCAAGCGGCTACCGGTCTCATCTGGGGCTCGCAACTTGTGCTCGCCGACTTCACGACTGCTGCGCTCTTCGCTGCGGTTGCGCAATTCGCGAATGTGGAAGGTGCCGACGGGTGGTCGACGTTCGCATCGGGCACCGACTACATCACGGCGATCGCGAACAAGACGTCCAACACCATGAGCGACGACAACATGAATGTCATCATGGATTGGGCTTACGTCTTCGATAAGTACCAAAAGGCGCAGATTCTCGTCTCGCCACTTGGCAAGGCCGCTGGCATCGTCGCTAGTCTCGACCCGTTCGCCTATCCGGGCAACAAGCCGCAGGATGGGGCGGAAGGTATCTCGTCTACCGAACGTCTTGCGAAGGGTGCCATCGGTATCTCCGAGCGCGGCCAACGCGAGTCGAACAACATCAATTGGCTCGACTACGACAACGGCAAATGGGTGCTCGCACATGGGCTTACGTCCGCCGGGCGTCAGATCAATGAGATTCGGGCGCAGAAGTACATCATGTATCGCGCGGGTCAGATCGCGAAGCTCTACCAGGGCGGCGACGTCGAATCCACCGTTCCGTTTGCGCAAGCGGATGAGAACGACGCACGCAAGCAACTCTACACGGCGTTGCTCGGGCTGCAAACTGAACTGCAAGGTAAGGTGAGCAGCATGGGGATCATCCTAAATGATTCCAACAACTCGCCTGCATCGTTGGCCGCCGGCTTCCTCAACTTCGAGCTCGATGTGACGACGCGCGCAGGCGTGCAGTACATCATCGGCGCTACGAAGGTTGGCAACGCCGTCAAAGTCACCGCTCCCCCGCTTCCGCTGGCCGCTTAGGGAGGGGCCAATAAATGTCCGACGGCTTTATCAACATCGGCACCGATCAAGCGATCATCATCACGAACGATGCGAACAAGGGCACCGTATCGCTCGATGGTCGCCGCACGAAGTTCCGCGCGAAGGCAAAAGACCAACTCTTCACGGGAGATGCGGTCGACCAAGGCGGAAAGGTCGATCACCGCGTTCAGCCCCGTGGCTGGAACGGCTCAATCGAGTGTGAGCGAAACTCTTCAGAGTTCTCGCAGACGATGGCCGCGATCGAGAAGGCGAAGTACGCCGGCGGTGCCGAGCAATTCTTCACGATCACGACCTACGAAGAGGACGCCGACAAGAGCGAAACCTCGATCTGGAACTACACCAAGTGCGTGTTCCACGACTTCGACTCGGGCGAGTGGGCGTTGAGCACGGTGAAACCGATGTTCACGTTCGAGGCGCAAGAGAAACTGTTCATGGGGGTCGTCTAGCTAGATGGACTTCAGGACATTTGAAGTTGAATGCGAAACCGGCCGGAAGTTCTTGGTCAAAGAACTCGACGGGCTTGAGCAAATAAACGCCGACATGCTTGTGCCGGAAGAAGCCCGTAGCGATACGAGCGTGTACTTCCGGGCTGCGATGGCAGTGACGGCGATCAATGGCACCGACTTGCCGAAGGTTCATAGCCGGCTCGAGATGACCGCCCGCCTACGCATGTTCTCCGGCCGCGAACTCGATGAGCTCGTTCGGAAATACTACGTGGAAACGCGGCCAACAAAGGGCGAACTAAAAAACGAGCCCGCTCCCGTCGCCGAATAGCGCGGTTAATCCTCATAACGCAAAGTCCCGAGTGGGTGCTTTCTCTCTCAGAGAGTGAGCAGGTCGCTTGGGACATTGCGTTTGGTGAGGCGCGCGGCGGAGAGTACAACTTTGCCCGCATGCGGTGGGATGAAGACCCACTGCCGGCACCCGTGCTCGCGATCCCTGGGAGTACGCAATAATGCCGGACTTTTCTTCAGCCGATGCGTTAGTCGATGGAATTCGCGCGCGCATGATCGCTGCGACGCGCAGCCTCGGCCCTGAATATGCAGAGATTTCCAAGATGGTCGGCGACGACGCTCGCGGACGTCTCGGTTCCTATCACGAACAGGAAGGCCCATTTCCGGGTTGGGCTCCGCTCGAAAAGAGCACGATGGACGAGCGCGAACGCCTCGGCTTTACGCGAAATGAACCGGAACTGCGTACCGGCGCGCTCCACGACGCGATTCGCGAACTGCCGACTTCGGAAGCCGCGATCGTAGCGGTCCCCGACGAGATGGTGACGATGGGGAACGACAAACCCGTCAATATCGCGATCGTCGCCGAGGCGCAAGAGCACGGCGATGAACACCTACCGCCTCGGCCGTTCATGGGACCGGCGTTATGGGCGAAGAGAGAAGAAGCAATCGGGCTCATCAACGTGGCGATTGCGCGAAAACTAGAGGAGTAAGCGCATGAGCGGATTCGACCCGTATCGGTTGTGGGTTGAGTTCCGCGTCAAAGATGAGACGTTTTCAGGCTTTGCCGAACTCAAGCGTTCGATTCAATCGTCGACTGCCAGCGTAGCCGCGCTAAAAAAAGAACTCGCCGATGTTCGCGCCAACTCGCTTGTGCCAGCGCGTGCAATCGAAGCACGTGCCGAGATGCTGCGGCTCGCCAAACAAGAAGCCGAACTGCGCGAGCAGATGGTGCTCAGCACCAATGAAGGCGAACGAAAGGTCCTCGCGACGCGTATCAATGCGCTGGAAATCACGCAACGCGATCTAGGGCTAAAGCGCCAAACTCTCGCGATGGACGAGCAGGCCGCAGCCGCGGAAGCGCGTGCCGCCGCAATGGCGGAGAAGAAGCGTATTGCCGAAGAACGTGCGTCCGTCGCTTCGGCGCGCAGCGCTGCACAACAACGCGAATCGGCGCTGCTCTCTGCCGGTAAGACCGCAGGTCACGTCGGCAGCAATATGATGTGGACCGGCGCTGGTATCCTTGGCACGGTCGCCTACGCGACGCAGAAGGCTGCCGACTTCGACCAAACGACGTTCGAGACAGATCTCGCTCTTGGCGGGTACAACCGCAGCGCCGCGCAACGCGATACAGATATGCGCGCCTTACAGAAGGCTGCGTTTACGGCGTCAAATGCGACCGGCTTCTTCAGTGCCCAACAAGTGATGGACGGCCTGAAGGTTGCGGCCACGTCGGGCATGCGCCCGATCGTCGAAAAATACGGCATGAATTCGTTCACCGATATTGCGCCTGCTCTTGCGCAGTACATGGATATTCTTGGCCGTCTAAAGAACGAAGATTCTGAGACGGCTGCTAAGCAGGCTGTCCAGACTGCTCATCTCTTCGGTGCGTATAAACCCGGCGCGATGGCGAAGGTATGGAACGAAGCATCTGTCCTCTCCATGGCGATGCCCGACGAGTTCAGCCGTGCGATGACCGTGATGGGGCAACTGGGTCCGGTTGGTCAGTATCTTTCCGGAATGACGCCAGCGCAGGTCATGGCCTTTACCGCCACGGCGGACCAATCGGGATTAGGGCAGGGTCGTGCCGGTGCTCGTCTTAAGGATTATGTGCAAGCGATTGCGGTCACGCAATCCGCTAAGCGAGAACGGGCGAAAAACCAACTTGGCCTGCAGGCAGCAATCGACAAAGATGGCCATCTTGACATCGCGAAATCCTTCGAGATTTTGCAGAACGATCGCAAGAAATTAGGCGAAACGAAATTCCGCAACCTTGCGTCGACCGCATTTGGACAAGTCGGAATCATTCCCGCGGCCATGATGAGCGACACGTCCAAGTCGGACATGTATCATCAAAATCTCAAAGTCATCCAGGATGCCGCGAATAACGGATCGCTGGAAACGATTCAAAAGCTCCTCAAGAATTTCGGCGTTAGCGGTCAAGAAGCCATCGCGATCACGCGGTTGTCAAATGACCTGGTGGAGTTCGGTCAAGCTGGCATTCCCATTGCCACGAAATTCTTCGATGCGATCAACCCGAAGCTCAAGGCGTTCGGGGACTGGATGGAAGCGCATCCGGACGATCTTTCTCACTTTGTCGATAATGCCGTGCATGTTGGTGAAGAGCTGCTCGCAGTGGGCGGTGCGCTCAAGGCGTTGTCGATGGTTGCGGGGGTGTATAGCAGCGTCAAGACGCTCGCCGAAGGCATCGGGTTTCTCCGGGCCGCCTTCACCGGGGCAAAACTGGCTGGCGAAGTAGAAGCTGTCGCGTCCGGAATGGAAGTCCTTGGATTTTCATTGGGGCCGGTCGCAATCGGAATTGCTGCAGTCTTGGCTACGATCCAGGAGTACAAGGACATTAAGGACATGCTCGATCGTGGCAAGCGCGGCGAGCGGGTTGTGCAAAGCGATTATGATCCTACCTCACCGCTTGGGTTTGCCGAAGACAATCCGAATAGTCCGCTCTATGTTGCACGACGCGTGGGGCTTCCGAATGTGCCCTATAACCCGCAGCATGATCTCCTGCAGCGCCTCAAGGCTGCACCGCCCCAGGTCCATATCCATGGGCCGCTTTCAGTAAATCTACCGAAGGGATCGACGCCCGATCAGGGGCGCGCCTTCCTGAACTGGCTCATCAATCAGCACGGCGCCATTCAAACCGCACCAACCGTGCCGAACGCGCAAATGGTGCCGCTACACTAAGGCCAGGGGCGGCCAGCTAATTTTGCGTGACGACGCAACGCCGACATGAGATCGCGACAGATTGAGCGGTCCATCTCGGCTTTGTATGCCGCTGCGCGAAGATCGATCGTCTCCGGCTCAGCGGGCCGGAGTTCGATCTTCCGCCCCGACGCGTCAAGAAGAACCGGCTCGCCGTCCGTCTCTTCGATCAAATCGACGAAGGGCGCGGCAAAGTCGCTGACCTGCTTCATGGTCTTAGCTTAGCACGAACGCCCGGGGGTGGGGAAAAATGGCTGGTATCGGGTCGCTTGCGAACGCCCTGGCGAACGCGCAAGACTTCGTACGAGCCTTCGGGCCGGGCCCAGACCCGGTAAAACTTGGCCCCATCACCTTCGCGGCGCTCGAGGTGTTGGACGAACTGCCGATCGGCGGATTCGAAGCCGATCTCGTCGTGAACAAGCGCATCGGCGGCGGCCGGCATGTGGCCGATATGGGGGTGCAACCGTCCCCGGTCACGTTCGGCGGCGAGCTCATGCAGCCATATATCGACGCCCGTATAAGCCAACTGACCGCACTTCAACTCTCGCGGCAAGAAGTGTTGCTCTCCTGGCGCACGCATCGCTACTACTGCCGCGTTCGGTCGTTTAAGCCAGGCCACCGGCACGCCAATCGGTGCAAGTACACGATCACCGTCGAGATCACGCGCGCAGCCAACGGGGCGATCGTACCCACCGCGCCAACGAGCATCGACAGTCAAATCTCAACCATCGCCGGCAACGCAGCGGGCCACTCGAAAGCCATTGCGACCGCCGATCCCACCGGCTCTTCCTCGGTCTTGCAACAGGTGAATTCAGCCCTTACCGCCATTGCCAAGGCCGGGCCGATCGCGCAACTGTTGGCACCGCAACTCTCGACGCTTGTGCAGACGGTTACGACCGCGTCGCAGGCAGTCTCGTCATATCAATCGACGGTCGCTCAAACCGCACCGCAGTACGTTGCGGTAACGCAATTGACGACGGCACTCACGCTCATCGCTCAATACGCGAAGAACGGCCAAAGTGTGCAAACGGTGCGCGTACAGGGCGCATCGATGTATATGATTGCTGCGCTCTATTACGACGACATCACCCTGGCACCTCAACTGACGGCCGCGAATGGTCGCGTCTCGCCGTACACGTCTCGCAAGGCGCCGTCCGACATCGGTCTTCCGCCGCTTCAAAGCATCAAGCAGGTATGAACGCCGCACAACTGCAGATCGTCAAGCCGATCTTCGTGCCGACGCAGGCCGATTTTCCGCTTGTACGGCCGACATTTGTGCAAAAGAACACGACGGCAAAGCCTTACTCTGTCATCGTGCTCAACGGCAAGTCGTATGTGCCGCTCACTTGGGACATCGACAACAACGCGCACGGGGCAACGGGGTCCGCGACGGTCACGCTCGACATCGGCTCCAACCCGGACTTCACGCAAGAACTCTTCCGTGGCGATAGCCCGCTTGTGCCGAGTGATACAAGCGGCATTGCGATCACCGACAATACTCCGGTCTATATTCAGATTTATGCGGGGTTCCCTTCGTCTCTAGCGAGCGAGACAGACACCTCGCAACTCGTGCTCCTGTGGTACGGCACCGTCGACCAATACTCGGCGATGTTCCATGCAGATCGCGTTACGTTCGCCTGCCGATCGTTCGCGGCTCCCTTAGTTGCGAATCGCATCACGCGCATCTCGATGTCCGAGACGAGCGTCGCGTTTCTTCAGTACGAAGCTACCCGAATCGGCATGAACTTCGTGCCGATTCTTCCGCCAGGCTACTCGCCCATCACCATCCAGCAGGTGCTCGGACAAGAGTTCATCGGGGGTGCGAACTTCGCAAGCGCGCTCTATGGCAAGCGCATTTGGGATCTCGGCATTCAATGCGCGATGTTCGACAACGTCGACCTTTGGGTGGATAAGGACACGGTCTACTATGCCGCAACGAACCTCATCCCACGGCAAACGATCGCGCTCAGCTACGGTCGCGACATCGAAGTGGATGGTGGACTCACGGGAACCCACTCGCCGCAATTCTCGAAGAACGTGCAGGTTGAACTGCACACGTATCAGCCCCGCACGCGTATGTCGCGCAGCGTACATATCGCCTCAACGCCCGACGGCGGTTATTCGGTAACGCCGCAAAGCCGTGAGGTAACCTCGCAGCCGATCTTTGGAACACCGGACTTGGTGACGACAGCGACGTCGGGCGACGGCACCGTCACCGTGACGACCACGTCGAGCACTGGCGGCGCGTTCTCTTCGAAGACTGGCATTGCGAGCGAATCTGGCAAGGAGCGCTACATTTATTTCGTTCCTAATCAGAATCAAGCGGCGCTCAACAACCTTGGGCAATCGATCTGGCGTTCGATCTCGCAGCACGAGTATGCAATCGACTTCGAAATTGCGGTGACGCCCGAACTGCTCGCGCAACTCAACATCACCTCGAAAGTGAAGCTGAGCGACGTTCCCTATCGCTACTTCAACGACGTATATTTCTCGCGCACGATGCGTCTACGCATGTCGCCGCTCGAGGGATTACGCGCGAGCTTTCAAGCGGTAAATCACCTCTTGCCGCAAGGAGCGGTCTAGCATGGCGCTTGAGCCGCAAGAATGGCAAGCGATCATCGAGGCCATCGGCGCAGTGGTGCAGCGCTCGCTCGCAGAGCGGCAAACACCCGTCGGCGTCGATGGAACGGTTATCGGTGGGTCGTGGGACCCGGCTACCGGGACCGCTCTCGTCATCCGCGCCGACACCGCATCGATTATCCCGAACGGCTACGATCAAGCAGCGTACGCAACGCGCGTGCCGATTCACACCGCAAGTTACTGCCAGCAGTACGGCGTCGTCGGAAACGAGCGGGTCGTCTTGTACGAAACACAATCGGGACCGGCTGCGATCCTTAAGTTTGATTCGGACGACTCTATTGGGGCGCCCGCGGGCGAGCATTGGGTCGCGCATCGTAGTGCGGCCGGCTCCTTCGATGTCACTTCAAAGTGGGGAACCGATGGTGCAGCGACGGGCGACGGGCTTGGAAGCCTCAAGCATGTCGGCGGAGCCGTTCACCTCACGCAGACGAAGAACGGCCTCTCAACGCGGCACGACGACACGACGCAGCAGATTAAGCACACCGCTGCGGCTGGACTCTACACGTTGCTCGATGCCGCTGGAAACGCAATCTCGCATGTCGGCAACGTCGCGGTTGGCGATCTTTACTCGAACCTGACTTCAGCGACCAACGCTGCGGCGCGGGCGACGGACTTCGTGGCTTACGAAACGAGCCGTCAGAACGCGAACCTTCAAGACGTCATCAAGAACGCGCAACTGCTCAATACGGTCGGCGCGATCACGGGCGCACAACTGACGACCATGCTCGCCGCGCTTGTGGCTGGTTGGGCTCATTCCATCACGCCGCCGGCGTGCTCCACGAAGGTGCTTATTAAATGAGTGTTGGTTACGCTGAGCTCGCGCTAAACTATGGCGGCACGTTTGGCGTAACTGAGCAATTCGATCTCGCGATCGTCGTGGATACGCGTGATGATCCGGCCGCTACCTCGCAATGGGTTGAGCTTATGCTCGGAACCAACCCGCGGCAGTACGACACGAACGGGAATCCGGCGCAATGCGGCGATGATCTCTGCAACCAAAGTTTCGGCGGCGGTTGCCGTGCGATGGTCGGACAATTGCTCACGAACGAACTTATTAACGAGCGCGCGGCGACCATCCTTAAGTTGTGCAACGAAAACCCGCAAATTTCCGCCACGCCGACGCCGAGCGTGTCCGTGGCTGAAATTGAGCCGGGTCTCGCTCAAGTGCTGGTCGAGTGCTACACGATTTCTGGCGCGCGCGTAAGCGTCAACAAAACGTATTCTGTGTTTGGAGGGTAGGACGTGAGTTTCTTCACGCCGTTGTCGGCCGCTGCGATCGACAACCTCCTTATCACGGAATTCGTTCAAGCGTATATGAATTTGGCCCCTGGGCAAGCGGTGCCATCGACGAACGTCGGCTCGACGCTTGGATCGGCATTCCGTGCGGTACGCACCCTCGCGCTGCAGTTACAGAATAACCAAAATGCTATCGAGAGTACCGCGCGCTTGCAGACGAGCGAAGGCGGGGACGTCGACTCGTTTTGCCAGCAGTTTCTCGTGCCGCGCCTCGCGGCGTCGGCAGCACAAGGCTCCGTTACGTTCGCATGCGCCTCGCCGCCGCCGCAGCAGATCGTCATCCCGGTTAACTCGGTCGTTCAGACGACCAGTGGCCTGCAGTACACCGTTATTGCCGACAATTCGCAGACGGGCTACAACGCAGGGCTGAATGGCTACGTCATCGCGGCGAATGCGAATCCCGCGACGGTGAACGCAACCGTTGTCTGCAACGAACCTGGCACGATCGGCAACGTTTCTGCCGGTGCGATCAACACGCTCGTCTCGGCGGGCGGCTCGCCTCTACCGGCGGTGCAATCCGTCACGAACGCTGCGGGCTTTACGAACGGCATCGACGACGAGCAAGACGATCCGTACAAGAATCGCTTCATGCTCAAGGAGTCGGGGCAGAACTCCGGTACCAACAACGCGATCGCGGCGGCGCTTCTTGGCATTCAACCGGGCCTCACCTACTCGATTGGCGATCTCCTAAGTTCGAGCGGACAGCTTCAGGTTGCGCCGCAGACCACGACGACCGCCGGCGTTGCGATGCCAGCCGTGAATGCGGCGGCAACGTTCCCCCTCACCGCGAGCAATGAGTTTCCCTTCGGTGCGTTCGTTGTGGTTTATGACGGTACGCGTGCGTTCTACGGCCAAGTCACGAACCTCGTGGACGCGACGCACGTTGCGATCACCAACCTCGCGACGCTGGTTGGCTCCGGCACGATGGCGAGCGGCGCGACCGTGTTGTTTGTTGGCTCGCTTGCGTACTTTGCGGCAGTCGTCAACGTGCTTGGCACGAATACCGGCGCGACGCCTGCGCTCATCGCAGCAGCAAACGCTGCCATCGGCGGCGTTGTGGCTGCGGGCACGACGTTCTGGGTGATCGGGCCGACGCTTGTGACGGTCACGCCCGCGGCGACGATTCATTTACCTTCGAGTGTCGATCCGAACGCTGCGCAAGCGGCGCTCAACGCGGCGGTCGAGACCTACATCAATAACATCGGTCTAGACCCCGCCGGGAATTCCACGATCTGCGCCCTCGGTAAAATCTATTCGGTGCTCTATACGACGATCGCAACGCTGCCCGGTGTCGGCAACGGTGTTGCTAACGTCGATGGGCTCACGCTGAACGCAGGCACCGCGGACATCACGGCTACGTTTGCCCAGCAACTCGTTTGCGGCACGCCGGCCTTCACGTGCGTCACGCCCTAACGGAGATCAAAAACGATGTTGGTCTTCACGGACGAGACGGGTATCAACCCGCTCCCCCCTGGCGTGCTCGTCACGGTATACCCCGCGGGCGCGCAGCAGGTCTCTGGCAACGTGCTCATTTCGGGATACACGCAACTCGGCGGCATCCTCAATGGCGACGTGGCTGGCGCTGTGCAATACGTTGCGACGTTCTACGGGACGCTCGCCCCGGAACTGCCGCAGGTGTTCTATGGCAACGCAAACCCCGGCCAGAACACGATCATCTCGGTTGACCAATACCGGTCGCCTTTTCTTTCACAGCAGGGCTATACGGAAGAAGCGCTGCGGCTCTACATCAACGGTTGGCTCGGTGATAGCGCACAAGCAGCCGGAGATCCGGCAAACGCGCTCTTTTCGGCATTCGCTTCGGCGCTCGGGGCGATCGATCTCGAACAGCAGCAGATTCTTGCCGCTGAACGAGTGCAAACGTCCACGGGCTCTGCCCTCGACTCGTGGGCGTTTGACTTTTTCGGTCCCTATCTGCTTCGGTACATCGACGAGCCCGACGACGTCTATCTGAGTCGTATCTACGCAGCCTTCGGACCGCGCGGGACGATCAATGCGATTCAGCAGGCAGTCACGCAGTTTTACGTCGCGACCGCAAATCAAGCGTTGCAGAAACTCATCGCTGAGAACCTTGCGCTCGATACGAAACTCGGTGCGCTCGACAATCTCGGCGCATTGAACAATATCATCACGCAAGCGGGCATCGCGCTTCCGGTCGTCACGGTATGGGATGGTCGCACGCAGCCAGGGCTTGCAGCGCAGTACAATATCTATCCGCCGAAGTTCGTGATTGGCATTGGGTTTTCGGGCGGTCTCTCGGCGTGGTATCTCGACCATTCGGCTCTCGACATCGACACAGTCCTCATCGATGGAAACTTCGTTCAAACATCAACGACGCCACCTGACGCGCGTCTCGGCTTTCTTGTGAACTTTTTCAAGTGCACCGGACGCCAACCGTACTATCAGACCTACATCGTCTAGCGAAAGGCCATCATGGCGCAAAATACCGTGCCGGCGATTCGTCTTGCTTTTATTCAGGGCGAGATCGTCTCATATGCCGACATGCTCTCGGAGCAATCGGCAAACCGCGCCCAAATCGGCCGCGGGATCTATGCGCAGCAAGGTCTCTTCAACGCGCTCCCTAACGCTGGCGCGACGCCGCTTGTTGTAACCACGAACGGCACGATGAACATAACCGCGGGCGGCGCCGGTCAAATGGCGCTTGTGCAGGGTTTCTTTTGCGACGGCTGCCCAACGTCGTCGGTCTTCGCGGTTCCGGCTGCGCCTGGCAGCGGCACGCGCATCGATCTCATCGCCGTTCAGTACGCGCTCATCAACGTCGGTAGCGTCGCGCGTAACGTCAAGGATGGCTCTGGCAACATCACCTCACAGAATATCGCCGAGGACAACGACGGCGTCATCTATCAGTACATTCAAGGCACCGTTGGCGGTGGCGTTCCATCGGCCCCGAGCGGTTGGGTATCCTTTGCCTCGGTAAGCGTTCCCTCCGGAACCGTTGCGATCAACGTCGGCAACATCGCCTATCTCATGCCGACGATGAACTCGCAAGGCATCCAAGGTCTCACGGGTGCTACCGGTCCGCAAGGGCCAGCGGTCCCGCCGTTTACCGCAACGACGGCCGACTTCGTAATCCCAGCCGTAAATGCGGCCGTCACGATCGCAGTCGCGAACGGTGCCGCGTTTCCATCGCAGCAGCGCGTACTTTTCGTATCTGCCGATACGACGAAGCAATTCTACGCAACGGTCACGGCTGGAGCGCTCACGACTTCGCCAACCGTAACGTGCACGCAGCTTGTAGCCGGCACGGTCGCTGGCGCTACGATGCCTTCCGGCGCGAGCATGATGATCTCCGGGCCTCTCGGCGCGACTGGTGCGACGGGCGCGACGGGCGCGACGGGCGCAACTGGCGCAACTGGCTCGCAAGGGCCGCAGGGCGTTGCCGGTCCGCAAGGTCCAACTGGCTCGCAAGGGCCGCAAGGCCTTACGGGTGCGACGGGCGCAACGGGTGCGACGGGCGCAACGGGTGCGCAAGGACCATCACCGCTCGCGCATACAACGAGCTCGGTGCAAATTCCGTCGATCGGAACGACCGTTTCAGTTCCCGTCGATCTTCCCGGAGCATATCCGACGGGCACGTACATCAATCTTTCGGACAATAGTAGCGCGATGTACGGATATGTTACTGTTGGTGGCTCATCGCCGCTCACCGTGAAATGCCTCAATCCCATCGCCGGAACCGTTGGCTCGGTCATTGGAAATGGCGCTACACTCTCGTTCGCCGGGCCGCCAGCATATCAAATCGCTGTAGGCATGGCTTTGGTGAACGATGGAATCGGCGGAACGCCGAGCATCCCGTTGCCAGGGTATGGCAAGTGGCTCGTCAAGCTCGAATACGGTCTGACGCAAACAGACAACAGCAACGGCCAGATCAACTGCTTTATCGCGGGCGGTACCGTCACCGTTTTTTCAACGAACGCAAACGGCACGGCAGCATTCAATTCGAACGCTTGGGTTCAAGTCTTGGCGAAATGTCGCGCCGACAACGATGCAAACGGCGCGCAGACCATCACGTTCAGCCTGACCATCGGTAGCGGCGCGTTCACACTTGGACCGTGGGTAATCACCGCAACCCGTTACGCATAGGGAGAAATTTTAGTGCGAAAGATCATGAGCGCCGCTCTCGCGGCGCTTTTCGTTGTCCTCTCGATCGCGCCAGCGTTCGCCGGAAGCCGCGTCATTTGGTATCCAAACCAGAACCCGACGGCCGAAGGGCTCAATAGCATTAGCCGCTTCACGCGCCTCGCGTTGGGAACGTGGATGCGCGATGCGGCTGGCTCGAATCTTTCAGCCGGCGGATTCTATACCGACCTTACTGTCGCACCCAACGGTGGCATGTTTGTTGCAGTCTCTCCGACAACCGCGAACACGCTTGGTGCGATCTATCAGCTCGCCGTCGACGACCCGAACCCGCTTCCGCAAGGCTCGTACACGCCCCAGCTTTCTTCTGATACGACGAAGGTTATGGTGCAGGCGTTGCAAAGCGGTCCTACCGGTTCGGTTGGCCCCATCACGGCCCCGTCTTCGGGCCTTTCGCAATACTATCTCGTCGAAGCGCAAGTGCTCACGACTGACACTGTGCCAATACCGTTCACGTTTCTCGATACGCACGGTAACCCGTCATCGCTGACGCTGAATTCGGTGCGTCAAGATCAGATCGTTTATCAACTTAAGGCCGGAACGGCTGCCTCAAGCCCTTCGCAACCCACCGTCGATACGGGATGGATTGCGATCGCGTACGTGCTGGTGCCGAGCGGTACTTCGACGATCACGTCGGGGATGATCTCAGCGGTCCCGGCGTTTCAGGGCTTCGTTGTCAACGGTAGCAACGTCACGCTTTCCGGCCTCACGATCTCGTCTTTGTCGAGCGCTGGTTGCCTTCAGAACACCGGCGCTGGCGTTGTTATCTCGTTACCGTGTACGTCTGGTCTTGGTAGCGTTGTCGGAACGAGTCCCATCAACGCGTCGACGGTAAGCGGCACCGCAACCGTTTCATGTCCGACGTGCGCTTCGGGTGTTTCCGCATCGTCGCCACTGAGTGCGAGCATTTCGAGCAACCTCCTTACGATCGCGCTGACGGGTACCGTTCCGTTTGCAAACTTGCCTTCGATTCCGACGTCGACGTGCATTGGATTTTCCGGCACGGCGTTTACGTCGCCGGGGTGTTTGACAGGTCTCACCGCGGGCACCGGGGTCTCCGTCGGTACGGGCGCTACCCCGAGCGTCGGCCTGTCGCACGGAGACTACGCAGATCTCGCGAGCGCGCAAACCATTGCGGGCGTGAAGACGTTTTCGAGCGCGCCTGTCATGTCGGGCGCTTCTATCTCGGCGAACACGATCGGGCAAACGTCGGTCTCCAACGGTTACGTTGATCTCTCTTCGGCACAGACGATTGCAGGCGTTAAGACGTTCTCGAACGCTCCGGTACTTTCGGGCGCTTCAATTACGTCGTCAACGGTCGCGGCGTCATCGCTCGCCGGTGGCATCGGCCAAACGCTCATCACGAACGGCTACACCGATCTATCATCGGCGCAAACCGTTGCCGGTGCGAAGACGTTCTCGAGCGCTCCGGTCATTTCGGCGGCCACCGCTTCGGGGCTTACCATGAACGGTCAGACGACCGGAGCATCATACCTTCACATCGCAAACACAGGCGGAAGCTCCTATATTGGTATGGACAGTAGCGCGGGAACCTCAATTTGCGGTAGCGAGACGGCATACTCGCTCGCCATGTGCTCGCCTTCGACTCCTATTGCGTTTTGGTATGGCTCGACTAAGATCGCGCAAATAACAATCTCTGGGATGGCGTTCCAAAATGGCTCCTCCGTCGATGGTAATGGCCAGTTTATCTCAAATTGGGCATTTGAAAATCTCGGGGCTACGCACAATTGGCAATGGGCGGTTGGTGCGTCTGACTCAAGCCAATTCCGCTACAACGGCACGACCCAAGTCTCGTGGGACACGTCGGGCAATGTCACGGCGACGAACTACTTCACCGGATCGCGACGAGAGTGGAAGAAGAACATCACACCATTTCGATTCGACGCACTCGATATTCTTGGTAGCACTGATTTCGCCGAGTACGACTGCAAATCAACGCGTTGCGGACCAACCGGATTGCATAAGGTCGGCATCATTGCAAATGATTCTCCCGCTCAAATCTCAGGCAAGGACCACGATCACTACGATGCTTTTGCTCTTGCTGCGATCGACGGAGCCGCGATAGTTGAATTACATCGGCAAGTGCTCATTCTTTATGCAATTGTGGCAGCGCTGTCGATGTGGTGCATTGGCCTAACGATTGCGGCGGTGCGTCGCAATGCGTAAGAAACTGGCCGTTCTCTTCGCGATAGTGGTTGTGTTGATCGCAACAGTTCCGGCCGCCAATCGGGCGATCGACTACACGACGCTCGTGGCGAATCAAAGCGGTAACTTCACGTGGGCGACGACGGCACCTACCGGATCGAGCCAACTCGTCACTGCCGCTCGGTATCGCGCGCTCGTTGTAAATGCAACGCCCGGATCCTGCCCGCTTGTTGGTGCGACGGGCTCACGGATCGTTGATTGGAATGCCGTAGTTTCTTGTGCATCGTCGCATACGGCGTCGCTTCAAAGTGAGGGTGTAAGCGGCAACTACAGTACGATCTATTACACGTCGACATTCGACTCCGGGACTGGTGAATACATTTGCCACGGCCCGTTCGGGAGCGATTCATATAGCGGATCGCCGATTACACTTCCGGCTGGTACGGTCGCTCCAAGCGGAAGTACGCCTCTGGCACTCACATTATCGTCGATAACCTACCCAGGCTCAACGTCGATCACGGTGCAACTGAAAAACCCGGCTGGTACGGCCGTGCAAACCTGGTCAACGATTTCAACCTCGTCCTGGAGTTCCGGCAATTACACAACGGCTGGCGCGGCCGGCGCGTGGTCGTGGGTTATCACCGATAACGGGGGTAGCGGCGACGGAACATGCGATCCAGGCACCGGCGCTTCAGGCGGCGGAACGCAGATGACGTTCTCCGGAACTGCGACCTGGTATCAGTGAAAGATAGAGAACAGGGTGAAGAGCATTCTTAGTGTGAGAAATATGAGGACGATCGCTAAGATACCATAAGCAATCCGAAAGGACGCGAGCAGGACTTGACCTAGTGCCGCGAACAGGCTCGGTCCCTTCGGATTGGGCTCCATCTAAAACGCAAACCCGCTTACACCGGCGACCTGATACGGTCCAAAAATATCGGTGTACGTGCAAACGCCTTGCCCGACGTTTGGACCTGCTTCGGTAATGGGCGCGAACTTCACGAGCACGCCCGCTGCGGTTTGGAAAATAAACGTAGCCGTTTCTCCCGATACGTCGCAGAGATGCACGTCGCGAATGGTCGTAACTGCGTTCGCGGCGACATAATCGGCGCTCGTCACTTGATCGATAGTCTTATTTACCTCAACGATTCCATGCGGTGCGCTTAGCGCACTCGTTGTTTGTGACGTATCGATCGATAGGTCAGGAGAAGAAGGCGCCGGCGTTGCACCAGCGGTCGTAAAGTCGAGTCCGCTCGGAGCATTGTAGCTGCTACCCGATGCGGTGCTGACACCAAGCCCCGGATAGGTATCGGCTGTAAGATTGACACTTTGACCGCCTGCGGAAAGAGTCACCGTAGTTTGGCCTGCAGCAGGCGGTGCGCCAACGCTCTCTGCACCGATGTTCGTTTTCGTTCCGGCGGTATCTCCCGGCGCTGGAACAGATCCAAGAAATTGGAGCGCTGCACCCGTTTGCGAGAATGATGGCGTTGGTAGTGGATTCGGAAGTGTGCCGCCGTTCGAAGTGTCGAGATACGCGACGGCTTGATATGTGATCGTTGGGTTAAAGTTCGTCGGAACGTATGAGTCCGCAACGATGAACGTGGCGAACGGGATGAGTGATCCGGTAAGAATTGGGTCAGTCAACGGACGAACCGACAACGCTTGCGAGTGAACGTGCGCGTTAGCCTTAGGGCCTCCCGTTTGCGCGAAGCCCGCAGCAAGTTTTGCTGCAGCCGGTGCGCTTGTCGGCGGAGCAACCGTACCGCCTCCGCCACCACCACCGCAAGCTGCGAGTCCAGCGGCGAGCGTTGCCGCTGCAAGAAACTTTTTCATCGTTACCTCAAGAGCGCGGACTGTTTGCGCTCGCCTTTCTGTTGATAGTGTACTCCTTCCGCTTCGGCGTGGGGAAAATTCAAATGCGTATAGTCCACCTGGCCCATCTTCAAGGAGCGTGCGTTCATAATGGGAGCCGAAATTCCGGGCCGCATGGCCGATAGCGCACTCGGGATTCTGGACGCGATGCGTCAATGGGTAGCCGAGCCGCTTGAGCGGCAGATGGCATCCCTCGAAACACAGATCCGCGATCAACAGGTGCAGACCCGCGAGCAGCTTGCGGCCATGCGCGAGGACTTCCGTGCCGCCCTTACGGCCATGAGCGACCCACAAACCGGCTACGTCCCTCGTTCTGAAATCAATCTGCTTATGGACGGGATGAAGCAGACGATCAATTCGTTCATTGCCTCCGTCAACGAGCAACGGGAGCAAGATTCAAAACGCGAGGCGGAGCGCATACGTGGGACCCGCTGGCTCATTGGTATCACGCTCGGCGTAGCTACGGTGATCGCTACGCTCATTTCCGCTTTTTCGCCGCTCGTTCATCACCCATAGGGAGATTTAAGTATGGACTACGCACAGCGCGTCTCGTTTATCGACGAGGTGCGGCGCCGCATTGGCGATGACGAAGGCGACGACCTGAAAGCCTATCGCGACTCGCTGGGCATCGAGACGATCGGTGTTGGTTTTAATTTAACCCGTTCCGACGCGCGCGATGCGCTGGCTAAGTGCGGGGTCACCGACGTCGACGGCGTAATGAACGGCACCACGGCCTTGACGCCTGCGCAAGATGCTGCGCTTTTTGAATACTCGTTCGCTCCGATCGAGAGCGAAGCGCGCGCATCGCTTGCGACCGGGATATACGACTCGATGACCGACGCACGCCGCTTCACGATCTGCGACTTAGTTTATAACCTCGGAAACGCCGGCTGGAACGACTTCACGAATACCCGCGCGCTACTGAACGAAGCGCAGGCCGCGAAAAACGCTGGCCAAGCGTCGGCGCACGCCCTCTTCGTGCTCGCAGCCGAGCATCTTGAAGAATCCGACTGGTATAACCAAGTTGGCCTAAGAGCAAAGCGCAACGTCGCCATGATCCGCTCCGGCGTGTGGGTTTCACCCACGGGAGACGGTTCCGACGCGCCGTCGTGATTTCAGCCTTGACGTTGTGCGCGTGTTTGCGTGCGACGCCTTCACCCGTAGTTGCTCCATTTGCCGTCCCGTGTGGGGCGGTTCTTTGTTTGCCGATTGCGAGGACTCCGCATGCTCTCGAAACTCAACACTCACGGCGTTGCCTTTGCCGGGCTCGCGATTGGTGGCGGGAGTATCGTCGCCTCGGTCGCTGCGTTCTTCAGGCTGCTCAGCAACGCCGACTATTTCGATGCGCTGATTCGCGCCGTACTTCACGCGCGCAACCACGCGCTCGACAACGCTGACTATTACACGTTCGCACAGATAGCCGCGGCCGTCGTCGCGATCGTCGGTGCGATCGTCGTCGCTTTGCTCCTCTCATACTTTGGGATGCCTCGCACCGTCGATGCATCTGCAAACGCCAACGACGCGGCGCAAGCGTCGACCGTTCGAAAGGAATAACACGTGTTCAACTTCTGGAAAAAGATCGCTGCCGGCGCTCTCTCGCTCTTTGCCGGCGTACTCACCGAGCACCGCACGGAGTGGGAGCCGGCCATTGACGCCGCGGGCGTTCAAGGCGTCGACGCGCTCGTCACCGCAGCGGAAACCGCCGACGAGAAGTTCGGTCCCGTTGCAACCATGTTCAACGGCTTCCTGAACGAGTACAAGGCCGAGATCGAAGCCGCGATCCCGCAGTTCGAAGGCACGCTCTTCGATAAGCTCGTCGGCGCGATCAAGTCGGTTGCCGCGACGCTATCGGCCTAGTGAACGCGCAGATCGCACAACTCCTCACGGCCTGCGAACAGGCCGTTGAGCGAGTTGGTGCAACGCTCCTCGAGAGCGACCGCGATGCGATCCTTGGCTATGTCGACGGGCTCACCGACGATGCTCTCGACAAGGCGCTCACCGTCTTTGCGGACGATCTGCCTTCTGGCGGTATCAAGTCCGAGGAATACGGGGGCGTGAAAAAGGCGCTCATCGCATCCGAGCCTGCGTTCGATCAGATCGTCAACGACAAGCTCGCGGGGATCGTCGACGCGCTCATCGCCGTCGGGAAACGCACGGCCACACCCTAGAAATCTAGAAATCTAGATTTTGCAGCCCCTCGGCTTCGGCCGGGGGGCTTTTTCATTTTCCAAAATGCGACAATTTAGCAACTCGTCGTTTCGAGCGTGCCACACGTATGGCAGAAGTGCATGCGATGATGAGTGCATGGGGCGGGGCTCGGTAGCCGGGGTCACCTGTCAAGTTGCCCGAGCGGGTTCGACACCCGTCCGCTCCAAGCCAGGCGGTTCATCCCGCCAAGTATGGCGGAAGCTCCGCCACGTATGGTATCCTGGGTGCGACAGGTGACCCTGGAACCAGGCTCCCGAAGGCGCTCGCTATAGGCGGGCGCCTTTCATTTTGCCATTAGGGCTCCTGAGCGAGTGCTGCCAGGGTGAAGAGCGCCCGGTATGGCGTTTCACGTGAAATAGTCTCGGCTTTTTTGCGCGTCTTGCCATGCGAAATAAGCAGGCGATTCTTGCGCTTTGGATCGACCCATAGGCCACCGACGAGTGCACTCACGGCCTGCGCGATCTCTTGTTGCGCCGCAACGTCCGCCGTCGCCCATGTTTGCGCGGCGAGCGCGAGCGCGTCGCTTGCGCTGCCCCAAAGTTTCGACGCGGCCTCTGCCCGCACGATCGCGCGCTCCGTTTCGGCGATCGACTGCGACAGGTGTTCGCTCTTTGAGCGCAATTCTTCAAATCGTTGTGCGACGTCGTTTTTCGGGATGCTGCCGTCTTCGGCGAGTTCCCACACCCGCGCGCGTCGCTTCGCAACCGATTCGAGTTCGAGTTCGAGCGAATGCTTTCGGCTACGAAGGCCGGGCACGTCGGTCGCGCGCTCTTTGTACGCGGCGATCATCTCCGGGTTGGCCGCGATCTTGGCGAGCAGGTCGCCGAATTGCCGTTCGATTTCGTTTGCATTCTGCCCGGGGTAGCCACCATGCGCAGCGACGTCGACGCAGACGTAGTACCGCTGCCGCCACGGCGGCGAGCCGCTTGTGCGGCCGGTTACCGCAAGACCGCATATGCAGCGAAGGGCGCCGCGCATCGGCCAGGGGTTCTTGGCGTCCTGGCGCGCGATCGCACCGCGACGCATGGCGACCACCTCATCGAAGAGTTCTTGCGCGATGATGGTGCCGCGGTAAGCCTCGTTCTTGAGAATCTGCGTCAACGTCGTTGTCTGCCACTTCACCGGCTTCAGCGTACCGCTCTTGAGGCGCTTTGCCGGCGCGTGTTTTCGCGCGTGGGTTGAAAGTTGCGCGTACCCCATGCCGCGCGCCCGCAATTCAAATAACTGACGCAGGTATGCCGCCTCTGGCTCGTAGACGTGCAAATGCTTGTCGACGACGACGAAGCCATACGGCGGAAGACCTTGGACCTCGCCGGCAGCGCGCTTGCGCGCGTGCATAGCGACGGACTTGTCGCGACGGGCCTCGTTTTCGAGCGACCCCGTTAGGACGCGCAGAATGGGGACGAGCGCGTCAGAGGCCGTGCGAATTGATACATCACCGTCTTGACGCGTGTGGACGATGACACCGAGGTTATAGATTTCCGCAAGCGCTGCGAGCGGTTCGATCGCTAAACCGCGGCCGGTGCGGTCAAGGCGCGTCATCAAGATGCGTTGAGGTCGCTGCGCCTTTGGGATGGCCTTCAGAGCATCGAGGAGTTCCTGGAGTAGCTTGCGGGTGCCGGCCGCACCTGAGGATGTACCCTCAAAGGTGCGAGCGATCTCCCAGCCGTTCGTAAGAGCCGCTTCCCTCGCCCAGGACGCTTGATCCGGCAGCGTGTCGGCCTGTCGATCGGAGGAAACGACGCAGTACACCCAGGCCTTTTGCTGCGTCAATTCGAGCGCACAATCCAGGGCGCGTAAACGAGGCCGCTGGGGCCGACGACACCGACCGGTATCGAGTCGCAGTCGCCAAGATTGAGTGCGACCGTTAATGCGGTAAACATTTCATCGAAGTCTATCATGCTCGCGGCGGTGCCCATATGTTGGGTTTTGTGGCCGCTTAATTCCCGTCGTCGCGGACGAACGTCATGGCTTTTAGCGCGTCGCCAGGGTTTGCCCAGGTGCACTCGTCGTTTTGTTCGTCGCCGGCAAAGCTGAATTTCTTACCATCGACGACAAGGAACATCGAGCAGCGATTAAATGCGTAAAAATCGGCGCCAGAGTCATAGGCTCGCAGCGGAAGATAGGGGTTCTTGTTGGCGTTGTGGTGCTGAATATCGCTTTCGCTAAAGGGGCGAGTCCAAACCAGATACCCAGCGGCAACGATCACGATCAGCGCGATCAAAATAAAGAAAGCGAAACCAGATTCTTTATTCATGCCACACCGGCCTTAATGAAGGCAGCGCCAAAACTCGCAAACCCTAATATCAGAAGAATCCAACCCACGATTTAGCCTCCCAAGGACCCGAACGCACGTTCGCTGAAAGTCGCGCGTGCAGGCCGGCCCCGCCTGCCGCCGTCGCGGGTGACGCGATGCCCAGGGGCGGGGAGGCCAATGGCCGACCAGGACCCGCTTCCGCTCGACCGTATCACGCGAGCTTCTTTACTTTCGGCGGACGTGCTTTCGCGCTTACGAGCTGCTGCAGTTGCGGTTCGATCTCTTTCAAGATCTCCCTCATCTCGCGCAGTTCGGCCTCCACCCGCGCCAATCGTTGGTCCTCTTGCTGAGGTAGTGGAATTGACTCCCTATCTCGTCGCGAGACGTCGTCGGAAAACATCGAAAACGCAGGCTGATTCGGCGTAGCAGATCGCTCTTTCCCGAACGCCAAGTACCACGGGTCAATCCCCAGGCGCGAGCAAAGACGCAAGGCGCCATCAAGCTTCAATGTCTGAGTCTCGCCGGAACGCAACTTGCGAACTGCGCTGATAGATAGGTCCAGCACGAGGGCTAGCTCAGTCTCAGAAATGGAAGCCGTGACGGCGTTAAACCGCTCAGTAAACGGGAGTTCGGGCACCTCTCGAAAATAGCCGAAACCGGCACCCGAAAGGTGTTGACAAACCGGGTACACTTTCCTATACTTGGTCCATGGACTTCAAAGACGCGCTTCGACAAGCGGCATCGGCCGCCGGTTGGACGCCTACCGAAATCGCGTACCACGCGGGCGTGTCGACTTCAGCGGTGGCTAAATGGCTCGCCGGTGAGACGGAACCGCGTTTTTCAGCCGTGCAAAAATTGCGCACAAAGCTTCCGGGGTTTGCCGACATGGTGGACCGCGGAGTGACGGCTTAGTTGCTTTCATGGAACAGACACTATCACGCAACGCCCCGAGTGGGGGAAAAACGCGCGGTCGTGGTCGTCCAGAATCTGCACTTCGCATCGACGCGGAGACCGTGATGAACGCGATCGCTGCGCTCGACGATGCCATTCGCACCGCAGCAAATGCGCGCAGAGCGTTAGTCGCAGGCATCGCGCACTACGAAATTCCCAATGGCCCACGCGGCCCCAAGCGTGCCGCATGAAAATGCAAGCGCCGACTGACCTTGTTTCCGTCGATTCGATCGACGGCATCGAGTTACAAAACGAGCCGCGCGCGCACCGACTCATTGATGCGCTACGCGACGCGCAAGCCCAACAACTTTCACCAGCCGTAAACGAGTAGGTACATCATGACGATCACTGCGACTCTTCACGACCATAAAGCAGACCAGCCCCTAACCGATTGCCGCGAAGCCTGTGCCAAACAAGATTCGATTTCGGAATCGCAGAGCGATCACCGTCATTGTGAGTGCGGAGCAGTCCTTCGCATCGAATGGGATGGTGAAGGCCCCTATTCGCTCGACGGAGAGGATGGCGGTGGCAAGTGGTTTTGTCATCGCTGCCTCATCCCAAGCGAAACGCCCGCGCAGCTTATCGCGCGAGTGAAGAAGCTCGTGCAACAGATTCCGTGTGCAGCGATTGAGTTTCGCGAGTTTGGCGCGGAGTGCAGCATCAATACCTGCGACCGCGCTCGGGTGGAATACGCGCTTGAAGAACTCGCTCGCAAAATCAAGGCGGCTGCATAAAATGGCAGCGCTTCCTGCGCTCACGCTTTTCGGGTTAACCGAATTCGAGCGCATATGCCAGCATTGGCAAGTGAATCATTCCGAGTATATCGAGATGCTTCGCCGCCACGCTCTGCGACTCGTTGAGAAGAACGGGCGCGTGACGATCGACGACGTCCGCGATGAGATGGAAGCGCTCCACATTCCGATGCCAAGCGACATTGGTGCGGATGATCGCATCTTCGGCCATGTCCTTCGTGGGTGCAAAGAACTCCGCATTGTTGGT
>Ga0134125_10000887_pt1 | contig 38426 bp, 20 predicted proteins | sample KB31751_FD_96464 | JGI IMG/M metagenome (GOLD analysis project Ga0134125, IMG submission 96464) | Terrestrial soil microbial communities with excess Nitrogen fertilizer from Kellogg Biological Station, Michigan, USA - KB3-175-1 | ecosystem: Environmental > Terrestrial > Soil > Unclassified ...
ACCAATGGATTCCAAAATAATCCCCAGCGGCTGTAACAGTTAAATCATGCTTGCTGCTTCTTGCTTTTACATCTGTGCAATCTGCGTAATCTGCGGCTAAGGCTTTCAAATGCCAACTTTCAAGTACATCAAATTCAGCATCGATGACCGCGTGGCGCGGGTGACGTTTGCCAGGCCGCCTCTCAACGTGTTCGACATTGAAATGATGCGCGAGATCAATCTGGCGCTTGGAGAAGTAATCAGCCGGCGGGACGTTGTTGCGATAGTTTTTGATACTACGGCTGACTCTCGAGCCTTTAGCGCGGGCGTGGCGGTAGAGGAACACGTCGAAGAATCTATCTATCAAATGCTGGATGCCTTTCACTCGATCTTTCGCAGCCTGGAGCAACTGGCGAAACCGGTGATTGCCGTTGTTGACGGAGCTGCACTCGGTGGAGGCTGTGAGTTGGTAGCAGCAGCCGACATCGTCATTGCGAGCGACCGCGCTAGATTCGGACAGCCTGAAATTAAGCTGGGAGTTTTCCCACCCGTGGCTTGCATGCTGTTGCCGCTGGTTATTGGCGATAAGAAAGCCCGCGAGTTGATTCTTACCGGAGAATTGATTGATGCTGCGCAAGCCGGGCGACTCGGGTTGGTGAACCACGTCGTTCCGGCTGAGCAGTTAACGCAGAAGACCGGAGAAATCCTGGCTCGGTTGCGAGAGCTTTCGGGCCCATCTTTGGAATCGACGCGACGCGCCATTGATCTCGGTCGTGGCCGACCGATTGCCGACACTCTCGCTGAAGTTGAGAACATTTATTTGCACGAGCTGATGAAAACTGACGATGCCAACGAGGGCATCAAGGCCTTCATCGAAAAACGCAAGCCAGTGTGGAAGAACAAGTAGGCAGGAAGCGGGAGGCAGGAGGCGGGAGGCAGGAAGCAGGAAGCGGGAGGTTGTTAGCAGCTCAAATCCGAATCAAAGCTCAAGATTAGACAGCTCGAGGTTGGGAAGGGTAGCTTGCTCCCGCCCAAGTTGCACTGGCTTCCAAGTAGGTTCAGAAGATTCGAGTTACATCAAGATGAAGGCTGTGGAAACTTGAGCGGGAGCAAGCTGCCCTTCCCAACCTTGAGCTGAGCGGGCTTGAGCTGAGCGGGCTTGAGCTGTCCAGCTCGAACGGTCCAGCTCAAGCGGTGCAGCTTGAGCGGTCAAGCGGCAGTTGCTGAAACAATTGTGATGAGAAAGACCGCGAAAAGTACAGACTTGAAGGGCGACCCCAACCGCTGCCTCCGGCCGCCTGCCGCCGGTTACTGCTGGTGTCTACTGTTACTCCTCTGCGTGCTAGCGTCCACGGCGGTAAACGCGCAGAAGGACAGACGTCGCGGCTCGCATCCCAGTCCAAGCCCTGCACGCGAGGTCCTTACGACGGAAGATCGCGAGATGGTTGAGGCAGCGATGAGCGCTGTTTGTACCGAAAGAGCCAAGGATGATCGTGGCAGCATGGCGATTGATGACATGCAAAAACGTCCGTCGATGCCGCTGCAGGCCCCGGAAGTCGTGCGCGGCGCAGCGCGTGCTCAGCGACTCTTGCCGGTTGCGAGAGACCTGGTGGTTTCCTCGCTACGCCAATTGTCAGCCACCTACAAAATCGACAAAGCGAGGATGCATCACGCGCGAATCAGTCGCGCCATTACTCGCATTCAGGCGGTCAAGCGAATTAAGCCCGACATCGATGCCCGCGACAATGCATCCGTCTTTTTGAGAACGCCGCACACGATTACATTCGGAACGATCTTTCTGGCAGGTTTGAAATCCGATGAAGGAATGGTGAGCGTCCTCGCCCACGAGTTGGTTCATATTGCCGACGGCGATGCCGACTCTCTCCGACCTTTGTTTCGAGCGGTCGGCACCCGTGCTTCATACTTGACTGGATTGCGGGTGCGAGATCAACGGGCCGAAGAACTTACCTGTGATTTGGTCGGAGCGCTAGCCGTGCAGACGTTCATCAACAATTCGCCGAATTACGATCCATTGCCAAGACGGCTGGCCCGTTCGATTGAGCATAACTGCGTGGAAGAAGATGATTCGGACGAAGAGCATCTCTCGCCGCGTAACACTTTGCGTGCGGTGCTAACGCTTGACGCGAATCTGCGTCGCGGGATGCTGACTCCAAGGTAGTTATCGGAAAGAAGGTATGGAGTGTTTGGCCTTTGTCTTGGTTTTGTTCTTAGTTCTTGGTTCTTTGTACTTGAATCTTCTTTAGTTCTCCGTTCTCATAGGGACGTAATAAGACCAGTCTTAAGAATCAAGCACAAAGAACTAAGTACCAAGCACTAAGAACCGAGAACCAGGTCGAAATCAAACCCAAAGCCCAAAATCCAAAGACCTTTTCTGGCGCATGAAGCCCTTCAAACTCATTTACAAACTCATCAAGCTAAAAACTTTTGAGACTCGACATCTACTTCTCGGCCTCTTGCTCGTCGTAGTGCTGGCTGGTTTGGGAGCCTCAGCCTGCAACAAGATCATTGAGCGGCGCGATGTTAGACCGTTGGTGATGCGCGATGTGCCGGCTCAACGGCTCGCTTTTCGCTTTGAAGCCGATACCGGCCTGCCGGAAGAAATCAAAACCGACGACCTCAACGAAAAGATTCCTGCGATCCAAACTGAATTCAATACGAACCGGAAAGATGACGCGCTGCTCCGTACGGTGAAGTCGCCTGACGGCCAGCGAGCCCTGGTTTTGTACGGTACTGCTGCTGATCCCAACGAAGCGTTTCGAATCGATCTTTATTCTGCGGATGGAAAGTTCCTGCGGAATCTGACGCCTCCGGAATTAATTGCCGCCTTTCCCGAGACCGCGGGATGGTCACCCGATGGCAGCTACATAACGTTCATCGGTCATCGGAGCACGCAGCCAAGTCCGTCTCCGACTCCGCTTGATGACACGCCGGTAAGTCCCAGCGAATCGCCTGGGCCAACTGCGGCTCCGTCGGTCGCGCCTGTGTTTGCGCCAGTGGCGGTTTTCAGTACCGAACAGATTTACATCTGCAATCGGGATGGATACGAACTAAAACCTCTGACAAGCCGAGAAGGGCTAATCTACTTTTCGTACGCGTGGTCGCCGGACAATCAGTCGTTGGCAGCGCTGGCTTGTAAAGAAGACGAATGGTATGCGCGCGCGAAGGAATCAAAACTACCTGCGGGCCGGCCGCGTTTGATTTCTATAGAAGGTAAAGAAAGGCTACTTGACGATCAGGTCACGGAAGCGTTGCCTGTATGGTCACCGGATGGTTCCAAAGTCGCGACAGCGTTTGATACGGACGTGGGGATTTACGATGCCGCCACCGACAAGCCAACTCAGGGCCGATTGCCTTTGCGCGAGCAGCTGCTCGCCGCGTCCCGCGCTTATGAACTACGCGGCGCTCCGCCAGCTGGCAACGCCCAACCTGTATCAAACGAAGATCCGCCATCATTTAATCCTATCGTGCGGCTCGAATGGCCGGCTGCGGAAAAGCTTTATATAAAGACAGCCTACTTTCGCTTATTGCGCGACGGCCCGGTCAATACCTTCCAACGCTGGCACCTAATTATCCTAAGTCCTCAAGCGGCGATCCTCAAATAAAACCGGTCTTGGTTCTTAGTGCTTTGTTCTTTGTGTTTGAGTCTTTGGGTAGTTGTCGCATTTATCGTGTGGGAACAAGACGACTGCATCGAGAATCAAGCACAAAGAACTAAGCACAAAGAACGAAGAACAAAGCGTAGTTTACTTCTTCGGTTTTTGAGATACATATTTCTCAATCTCAGATCTCGCGTTCAAGAATCGGTAGACGAACAAAGACCAAAGGCCAAAGATTCAAGATCGGCTTTGCCTCCGATTTCTCGTATATGTCTCAAAAGTGGGATTCGCTTATCCCGCAACCGAAACCATCGTGACCAAGTTAGCAAACACTTACCTCGACTCGTCCTCACTTGGACCACGGTCCAAAACTAAAAATCTTAATAAACTCGAGCAATTTCAGGGATTCTCGTGTCGCGAGGATGTTCTTTGATTCGCTGGCACAGGCTTTGAAGTAAGCCGGCGTGGAGAACTGTACAGTTGTTCGAGAAGTTTGTTATTCAGAAGTAGCCAAGCACACTTCCCGCGCAAGTTCGCCGCTCTCTCAAACTGGCCTTGTGCAGTTCTCCACTTAATTGATTGTTGCTGGTCGCCGCAAGCTGCCAGCCCGAACCAGTGAGAAGAAAATGGTAGACATAAAGCGTCCCCCGAAATCCAAAATCAAAAAGCGTCTCAAGAGCGCCGTAATAATTTTCGTTGGCCTGGTTGCTGTCGGTGGCATCACCTACGGTCTTACCAAGCTCAAGCCAGCGATGCCAACGCTCGACAGGTCGACCGCTGTAATCGACTCGGTCAAGCGCGGCGATATGAGACGCGAAGTGCGCGGCATCGGCACCCTTGTCCCGCAATTGATCCGCCAAATTCCGGCGCCGGCTGAAGGTCGGGTCGAGAAGATCACCATGCAGGCAGGCGTCGAAGTCGGAGCCGACACTGTGTTGGTCGAACTTTCCAACCCGCAGATGGAACAGCAGGCGATCGACGCTGACTTTCAAGTGAAAGCAGCCGAAGCTGACCAGCAAAATCTTCGAGTTAAGCTCGAGAGCGACACGATGACGCAGCAGTCAGCCGTGGCTACGATCAATTCCGAGTACAACCAGGCCAAGCTACAGCTCGACACCGACGAAGTGCTTGCGAAACAGGGATTAGTTCCTGAGCTTTTGCTGAAAATTTCGCGCTTCCGAGTTCAGGACCTCGCCAACCGGCTCAAAGTTGAAAAAGATCGGCTCACTATCAGTTCTAAATCCACCAAAGCTCAAATCAATGCGACTGACGCTCGCCTGCTACAGCTGCGGGCGCTTGCCAGGCTGAAGCGAGATCAAGTTGAGGGGTTGAAAGTTCGCGCCGGGACCAACGGAGTATTGCAGCAGGTTTCGGTGCAGGTGGGTCAACAGGTGTCTACGGGCTTCAACATTGCCCGCGTCGCCGATCCCGCTTCGCTCAAAGCCGAGTTGAAAATCGCTGAGACTCAAATTAAAGACGTCCGCCTGGGTCAACCCGTTACCGTCGATACTCGCAACGGCATCATTCAAGCCAAAGTTGCTCGCATCGATCCGGCTGCCCGCGAGGGCACGTTCGTTGTTGATGCCGAGTTAATCGGACCGTTGCCGAGCAGTGCGCGTCCCGATCTAAGTGTCGATGGAACGATCGAATTGGAGCTGCTCAAGAATGTGCTGCACGTCTCGCGCCCCGCCTTTGGTCAGGGTCAGCAAACAGTTGGATTGTTCAAGCTGAGCGCTGACGGTCAGGAAGCGCAGCGGACCCAGGTGACATTGGGACGCAATTCGGTTGCTGAGATCGAAGTTGTTTCAGGACTGAAGGAAGGTGACCAGGTCATTCTGTCGGATACGACGCAGTTCGACAGTTTCCCGGCCATTCGCGTCCGTTGACGTCTGAGATCTGAGATCTGAGATCTGAGATCTGAGATCTGAGATCTGAAATCTGAGATTTCGATTGCCATAGAAGCCCGAACCGCGGTGTTAGATATAGCGATAGTGTTCACAAAATCCGAAGGAGACAACAATGAGCTCAACTGATCCCCTTATCCATCTTTCTGATGTGAAGAAGGTTTTCTATACCGACGAAGTCGAAACGCATGCGCTTTCCGGTATTCACCTCGACATCCAGAAGGGCGAGTACCTTTCCATTGCCGGACCTTCCGGGTGCGGCAAATCAACTCTCTTATCCATCCTGGGTTTGCTGGATACGCCCACCGATGGCGAATACATCCTGAACGAGCACCCGGTCGAGAACCTCTCGTTGTCCGAACGAGCTCGCATCCGTAATCGCGAGGTCGGGTTCATCTTCCAGAGCTTCAATCTCATCGGCGATCTGACGGTTTATGAAAACGTCGAATTGCCGCTGACTTATCGCGGCATGAACTCCGCCGAACGCAAGAAGCGCACGCTTGAAGCGCTCGAGCGCGTAGGCATGGCTCACCGCGCCAAGCACTTGCCCAGCCAGCTATCAGGCGGTCAGCAACAGCGCGTTGCCGTCGCCCGTGCAGTTGGTGGACAACCGAGCATCCTGCTGGCTGACGAGCCCACGGGTAATTTGGACTCGACCAACGGTGAATCGGTAATGGAGCTTATGCGCGAACTGCATCGCGGCGGCGCCACCATCTGCATGGTGACGCACGATCCTCGATATGCGCAGCACGCCGATCGCATTGTCCACTTGTTTGACGGCTTGATCGTCGAAGAAGAGCAGGGCGCCAATCGCCGGGAAATCGAAGAAGCCAAACGCGAGCTGAAAGAAAGCGGATTCGGAGCAATTGGATGATTACGCTGCGAGGCATTGAAAAGGCATTCGCCCAGGGTCCGACCAAGAACTACGTTCTGCGCCGGATCGATCTCGACATCAAGTCGGGCGAGTTTGTCTCAATCATGGGTCCTTCAGGGGCGGGCAAGTCGACGCTGCTCCACATCCTGGGCATGCACGATCAGATGTGGACTGGCGAGTATTTCTTCGACGAGGTTGCCGTGCACACGCTGAACCCGAAGAAGCGAGCCGAGCTTCGGAATCGCAACATCGGGTTCGTGTTCCAAAGTTACCACCTGCTCGACGATCAGACGGTTTTCGAGAATCTGGAATTGCCGTTGTCTTATCGGGACGTGAGCAAGAAGGAACGACAGTCGATCGTCTGTGACACGCTCGATCGATTCCAGATCGTGGGTAAGAAGGACCTTTTCCCCAGCCAGCTTTCCGGGGGACAGCAGCAACTCGTGGGCATTGCGCGCGCCGTGGTGGCGAACCCTCGAATCATCCTGGCGGACGAGCCGACGGGCAATCTCCACTCAGCTCAAGGCAAAGAGATCATGGACATGTTCAAGCGCCTGAACGACGAGGGCACCACCATTGTCCAGGTCACGCACTCCGAAGTTAACGCAGCCTACGGCAATCGCATCGTGCGATTGGAGGACGGCTGGGTCGTCAAGGAAAACGCGCAAGCGAACTAACTTAGCGGTTGGAAAGTCAGTGCCACCCTGCGCTAGCGGGTGGGTTCAGTGAAACAAAACTTCAACGTCGCACTATCGAGAACCGAGAGAGTATCCACCAATGACTGGCGGCTTAGTAGAAATTCCACGCACAAACAGCCTGGCAGCGCCGGTTCCTATTACTCTGATCGCCGATGATCAGCCGGATGTCCTAACAGCGCTGCGCCTGCTTTTGCGCGGCGCCGGCTATCAAACCGAAGCCGTGAGTTCACCTGCGGCGGTTCTCGAAGCCATCAGAAAGCGCGACTTTGATCTCGTCCTGATGGACTTGAATTACGCTCGAGACACCACTTCCGGACAGGAAGGTCTCGATCTAATCAGTAACATTCGGACGCTCGATAGCACGTTACCGGTGGTGGTTTTGACTGCCTGGGGATCAGTTGAGCTGGCAGTCGAAGCCATGCACCGGGGCGTGCGAGACTTTGTCCAGAAGCCCTGGGACAACTCACAGTTGTTGCGCAGTCTGCGCATGCAAATCGAGCTTGGTCGCAAACGACGACAACAGCAGCGCCTCGATGCGGAGACACGCAGCGCGACCGATCACCTGCAACAGGAGCTCACCGAATCTCAGGAAATTCAGGAAGCATTACTGCCGCAAGAGCTGCCGGCAATTCCCGGAATCGAAGTAGCAGTCGCGTGGAAACCTGCCTTCGCCGTCAGCGGTGATTATTTTGATGTCATCAAGTTCAGCGATCGACATACCGCAATCTGCGTCGCGGATGTTGCCGGCAAGGGAATGCCCGCCGCGTTGATGATGTCGAACATGCAGGCGGTGTTGAAGTCCTGCGCCTCCGACATCGTAGCCCCAGCCGACTTGTGCGCGCGCGTGAACAGCGTGATGTGTCACAACATCGTCTCGCACCGGTTTATTTCGTGCTTCTACGCTTTGCTCGACGCGAAGTCCCGCAAGCTCACTTTCTCAAACGCCGGCCATTGTCCGCCGATGCTGATTCGCGACGGTAGTTGTATGCGACTCAAAGAGGGCGGACCCGTGCTGGGAATCTTCCCGGATCGGCTGTACTCGCAGGATGAGGTTGAGTTGCAAAGCGGCGATTGCCTCGTGCTCTACACGGATGGCGTCACCGAAGCGCGCGATGCTGAAGGCGAGGAGTTCGGCGAAGAGAGATTGCAGGAATTGTTGACGCTGGGCCAGCGACTGCATGCGACCGAGCTGCGCGACCGGGTCATGAATGCGGTGAAGGATTTTAGCGGCGGTCAGACATTTGACGATGCCACGCTGCTGGTTTTGACAGTGGACTAGCAAACAGGTGTTCAGAGTTCAATCTTTAGATCGTTCTGGCAAGCACACAAGCTAAAGCTTGAACTCTAAACGCCCGTAGGGATTGTTGCCGTTGCTCCGAATTCGGAATTGATACGTTGCTCGTTCGAAGGCGCTTGTTCGAGTTGACCCAGCATTGGACCTAAGCCTTTAGCTGGCTAGTAATCGTCTTTCGCGTATTCGTCTCGCCCCAGGGCGTTGCGCAAGTGAAAGACGCTACCGGCTGTCGAGTAAAGATTGAAATTCAAATCCGTAGGTCGCCTTAAAAGATGAGGCGATTCGAGTGGAAGGATTGGAGCTGCGATGGATGCTTTATTGAAAGATCTGCGTTACGCAATCAGGACCTTGCTGAAGAGACCTGGTTTCACCCTGGTTGCGGTTATCACTCTCGGCTTAGGAATCGGCGCCAACACCGCGATCTTCACGCTCGTCAACGCGGTCATCTACAAGAAACTGCCAGTCGCCCATGCAACCGAGCTGGTGCTGTTTTGCGACACCGCCAGCGAAGGTACGCGTAACTCCGACGGCGATCCGTCACCAGGTCAGCAGGATCTTTTTTCTTTCGCCAGCTACGAGTACATCCGCGATCACGATCCCAGCTATCAGGAGTTGGCGGCCTTTCGCAGCGGCGAAGCTCGTCTGAGCGTGCGTGCAACCGGTTCCGAATCCAGCGAATCCGCGCAGCGCGCGTCGGGCCACCTGGTTTCTGGAAATTATTTCTCGGTGCTGGGCGCGAACGCGCTGCTCGGCCGAGTGCTGACTCCTGCAGACGACAAAGCCGCTGCACATCCCGTTGCGGTGATGAGCTACAACCATTGGAAGCAACAATGGAACAGCGATCCTCAGGTTGTGAATCGCGAAGTCGTGATGAACAACAACTCGGTCACGATTGTCGGTGTCGCCGCTCCGGAGTTTTTTGGCGTGCGCGTTCGTCGCAGCCCTGACTTTTGGATTCCACTCGCATTTCAGCCTCAAATCGAAATGCGCAGATCCTTTCTTGAAGACCATCAGATCTACTTCCTGAATTTTGTCGGGAGAATTAAACCCGGCGTGACCATCGAACAAGCCCAGGCAAACGCGAACCTGGCGTTGCGCCAATTCATCACTGCCGAGGCTGGCTCAAAACTCGATGACGAAAAGCGCAATGCCATCGCGGGCATCTACGTGAAGTTGGCCTCGGGCGCTCGCGGAATTTCCGGGCTGCGGCTTTTCTATTCAGAGTCACTGAAGATGTTGATGGTGATCGTAGCCTTAGTCCTGCTGATCGCCTGCGCCAATGTTGGCAATCTGCTGTTATCTCGCGCCGCCGCTCGCAAAGCTGAGATTTCTTTGCGGCTGGCACTGGGCGCGAATCGCTTTCGCATCGTCCGGCAATTGCTGACCGAAAGTTTGTTGCTGGCGCTGCTCGGCGCCATCTGCGGTGTTTTTCTGGCCCAGTGGGGAGTCAGTTTGCTGGTGACGCTCGTAGCCAAGACGTCTCCAATCGACGTGCGTCCCGATCTCGTGGTGTTGAGTTTCACCGCCGGTGTGGCGCTGCTTGCGGGGCTCATTTTTGGAATGGTTCCCGCGTTGCGAGCCAGCCGAATGGATCTCACTTCAGCTCTGAAGGAAAAGGCCGAGGGAGTTGGACGACGTAACCGCGCCGGGCTGGCTTCAGCTCTCGTGGGTCTCGCAAGTGGCTATGTCGATGGTTCTCCTTGCTGGAGCCGGACTGTTTGCCCGCAGCTTGATGAAGCTGCAACGCGAGGATGTCGGCTTCAACCGCGACAATCTGTTGTTGGCCCAAGTCGATCCGCGCCTGGCTGGCTTCAAGCCCAACGAGCTTTCGACGCTGTATCGCAATCTCGGCGATCGCCTTAATTCAATTCCCGGTGTGCAGCGAGCCACGATTGTCAGCTACACGCCCATGAGCGGCACCTCAACCAGCAGCAACGTAACTGTGGTTGGTTACACCGCCAAAGAGAACGAAGACCTCGTAGTTCAGGACATGTTGGTTAGTCCAGGCTACGGCGAAAGTCTTGGCAGTCAACTGCTGATGGGTCGCGAAGTCGATCAACGCGATACGGAATCGGGCAACAAAGTGGCGATGGTGAATCAAGCTTTCGCCGAATACTTCTTCCATGGCCAAAACCCGATTGGAAGACAGTTTCACTTTGGCAATGAAGATGACGATGCGAAAGAGAAGCCGGAGATGATCGAGATTGTCGGTGTCGTCGGCAACGTGAAATACGACAGCGCTCGCGAGAAAGCCGAGCGCATGGTGCTGAGACCGATCGCTCAGGCGACCGGGCCGACTGCCTACAACGCGAACCTGCAAATTCGCACTGCGGGCGATCCGTCGAGTCTCGCGCCCGCGATGCGCCAGGCAATTGCACAGGTCGATTCACGCTTGCCGATTTACTCAGTCGGCACGATGGAAGAGCAAGTGCAGAGCACACTGCGGCAAGAGAAGCTGATTGCGCAGTTGGTGAGCTTCTTCGGATTGCTCGCATTGCTGCTGGCTTCAATCGGTCTGTATGGATTGATGGCCCACGGCGTTGTTCGCCGCACCAGGGAGATCGGAATTCGGATGGCGCTCGGCGCCGAAAGGCGGACCATCATTTGGATGGTGCTGCGCGAAACGATGGTGCTGGTGCTGGTGGGAGTTGTGATTGGGATTCCGGCGGCGCTGGGCGCTTCGCGGTTAATTGCGAGCCAACTTTTTGGAACCAGTCCTTCGGATCCAGTGACGCTCGCAGTGTCCGCAGTGTTGTTGACCGCAGTCGCGTTACTGGCCGGCTTTCTGCCCGCCCGCAAAGCGTCGAAAGTCGATCCATTGATTGCATTGCGTTACGAGTAGCTCAAACGTGAGTGGGTTTGTTCTTTGTAGTAATTGGCATTGTGCGATGAGTGGTAACCACTCAACTTGGGGAACAGACAATTGCAAAGAACCAAGAACAAAGAACCAAGAACACCAAAGACACGAGCTGACTAACAACAAACGATGAGAAACCTATGGACTCCTTATTAAAAGACATTCGCTACGGAATTAGGGGACTACTAAAGCGCCCGGGATTCACGCTCGTAGCCGTAATCACGTTGGCCATCGGGATTGGCGCGAACACCACCATCTTCAGCGTCGTCAATAGTCTGCTTCTCAAGCCGCCCGCGGGTGTAACGCAGAGCTCACGTCTTGTAGATGTACACATGACTGAAGCCAGCGGCAGCAGCTTTCATTCTTTTTCATATTCCGACTATCAGTACTACCGCGATCAAAACAAAGTCTTCAGCGGTTTGGTTAGCAGCACCGCGATGCCGCTTAGCATGAATGCCGGCGTACCCGAGCGCATCTTCGGCATGGTGGTTTCAGGAAACTATTTCGACGTGCTGGGAACGCATCCCGCATACGGTCGCTTCTTTCTACCCGAAGAGGATCAGACACCCGGCACTCATGCGGTCGTAGTCCTCAGTTACGACCTGTGGCAGCAACGCTTTGGAGCAGATGCGAAAGTTGTCGGCAAAACCATCGCCCTGAATAGCCATCCCTTCACTGTAATCGGCGTGGCGCCGGAAGGATTCAAAGGCACGTGGGCTGGACTGCAACCGGCGGCGTGGGTGCCGCTGATGATGCAGAACCAACTGCGGCCCGGCTTTGAGTTGTTAAATCGAGGCACGCGTGGTCTGGAAATAATCGGACGACTGAGGGACGGAGCCACCCTGGACCAGGCCCGCTCCGAAATGAGCAGGTTGGCTAGTCAATTGTCCTCGACTTATCCCGACACTAATCAAGGAACGGGAGTCGATCTACGCCCGGCGAGCACGGTACCCGGTCAAATGCGCGGCGCCCTGATCGCTTTCATGACGATTCTAATGGCCATTGTCGGGCTGGTGCTTCTGATTGCCTGCGCCAACGTTGGCTCGATGACGCTCGCCCGAGCCAGTTCCCGCAGCAAAGAAATGGCGATCCGGTTGGCAGTGGGTGCAGGACGATTTCGCATCATGCGCCAGTTATTGATTGAGAGTCTCCTTCTGTTTCTGCTGGGCGGAGCAGCCGGAGTGATTCTCGCTGTCTGGGCAACCAGACTGCTTCTGTCCTTCAAGTTTTCCGCCGACGTCCCAGTTTCACTCGACCTCGGAATTGACGTTCGGGTTTTGCTCTTCACACTCGGAACTTCACTGGCGACAGGATTAGTGTTCGGTCTCGCTCCGGCTTTACAGGCATCACGACACGATGTTCTGACCGCGCTCAACAATGACACCTCCCGCGGGACGCATCGCTCGCGCACACGAAGCATCTTCGTGACGGCGCAGATCGCGATTTCGCTAGTGTTGCTGGTGACGGCAGGCCTGTTCCTTCGCAGCCTCAGGAACGCATCGTCTATCGATCTCGGGCTCAATCCGCAAGGGATCGAGACGGTCACTTTCGATCTGGGAACTCAGGGTTATTCAGACACGAAAGGAAAAGAGTTTTACCGGCAGCTCATGGAACGCGTCAGCTCGTTGCCTGGTGTTAGTGACGCCAGCCTGGCGCGCATGGTCCCACTCAACGGCAGCAATATGAAGGCCGATGTCTACCTTCCCGGTCGGGAACCGAAGCCCGGCGAACGCGGACTCCTGGTAGGCATGAACGTCGTTGATGCCGCGTACTTTAAGACGCTGCAGATACCAATGCTCTATGGCCGCACTTTCAGCGATGGTGACAATCAAGCTGCGCCCCGCGTCGCCGTCGTTAACGAGACAATGGCGCGTCGCTTCTATCCAGGCGCGGATATTTCCAGCGCCGTGGGCCAAACCTTCTCGATTGGCAACGGGCCCATACAAATTGTAGGCGTGGTTAAGGACGGCAAGTACGACACACTCGGTGAAGATCCACAGCCATTCCTTTATCGCCCGCTCTCTCAATCTTACTCCGGCGAAATGACGCTTCATGTTCGTGCCAGCGTCGCTGACGCCGGCAATGTGCTGGCGGCGGTGCGGCGCGAAGCCGGCGCGCTCGATCGAGATGTACCGCTGCTGAATGTCATGACTCTCAATGAGCAGATTGGATACTCAATGCTGCCGCTCAGAGTAGCGACTTCGGTGGCGGGCTCGTTGGGCCTGCTCGGCATGTTACTCGCCGCGTTGGGTGTGTTTGGCGTTGTTAACTATTCGGTGACTCAACGCACGCGCGAGATTGGCATTCGCATGTCGTTAGGAGCGCAAACCCGCGATGTGTTGCGACTGATCGTAAGCCAGGGCGCGCGGCTGGCAATCATTGGCATTGTGATCGGCCTGGCTGGCGCCGCTGCTTTAACGCGCGCGCTTACCAGCTTGCTCTACGGCGTGAGCGCGCTCGAGCCGCTGATATTTGTGGGCGTCACCATATTGATGATGTTTGTCGTTTTGCTGGCGAGTTACTTACCCGCGCGTCGCGCCAGCAGAGTCGATCCACTCGTAGCACTGCGGTACGAGTAGAACCGATTGCTGAATGCGGATTGCTGATTGCGGATTTGAAACCAAGAACTCGAAACCTGAAACCTGAAACTTGGAACCTAAAACCTGAAACTTGGAACCTGAACCCTGAAACCTACCAATGGACTCCTTATTAAAAGACATTCGCTACGGAATCAGAGGGCTGCTGAAACGGCCGGGCATCAGCGTGATTGCGATCATCACGCTGGCGCTTGGCATCGGCGCGAACAGCGCCATCTTCAGCGCCGTCCATGCACTCCTGCTCAAGCCATTGCCTTTTCCCGAACTCGATCGAGTGGTGGCCATCTGGGACAAGATGCCCAGCCATGGAGTCCAACACAACGAAGTCACCATGGCGAATTATCTCGACTGGCGCGCACAAGGCCAGTCGTTCGATCAGCTGGCGCTTTATCGTTGGTGGAGCACCAACCTCGCGGGTGTCGAACCACCCGAGCGCATCCAGGGCTTTCTCGTAACTGCCAACTTTTTCGATGCGTTGGGTATGAAGCCGATCCTTGGACGTAATTTCACGGCCGAAGAAAACGAGCCCGGCAAGGACGCGGTAGCGATTGTCACTCACAGTCTTTGGCAACGAAGATTTGGCGGCGATCCTAACATCGTCGGCAAAGCACTCAAGCTTAACAGCATCACGCGAACAGTAATCGGTGTGATGCCCGAACGTTTCAACTTCCCGAAAGGCGCGGAGATTTATGCGCCGATAGCGATCACTCCTGAACTGGCGCGCAGTCGCGGTAACCATAGCTATTACGTTGTCGGGCGTCTCAAGCCCGGCGTCACTCGTCAAAATGTTCAAGCAGAAATCGACACCATTTCCGCCAGACTCGAACAGCAATATCCGGAAACAAACACTGGCTGGGGAGCAAATGTTTATCCGATCGTGAAAGACACGGTGCGGATGTACGACACGGCCTTGTGGGTAATGATGGGCGCGGTCGGATTTGTCCTGCTGATTGTTTGCGCGAACGTTGCCAATCTCACGCTCGCGCGAGCCAGCGGCCGTCAAAAAGAGATTGCCTTGCGATCGGCACTCGGCGCCAGCCGCTGGCGCGTCGTTCGTCAGCTACTGACGGAAAGCATGATCCTCGCACTGCTTGGTGGCGGCTTGGGAGTGTTAGTCGCTTTTTGGGGTATCGAGGCTTTGCGCGTTTCGAATCCCGGTGATGCTGCGAGGTTTGCTCCGGGATGGTTTCAGCTCGGTATTAACTTCAACGTGCTCGGATTCACGCTGGGGCTTTCGTTGCTCAGCGGAATCGTTTTTGGTTTGGTTCCGGCGTGGCAAGTATCAAGTCCAAATCTCAACAACGCGCTGAAAGAAGGCGGACGACATGCCAGCGGCGGTTCGCATCGCGTGCGCAGCTTGTTAGTCGTGTTCGAAGTTGCGCTTTCGCTCGTGTTGCTGGTGGGCGCCGGTCTGGCTGTTCGTAGCTTTCTCTCCTTAATCAAGACAAGTCCCGGCTTCGATCCCGATAACGTGTTGACGATGAATCTGGTATTGCCGGGCGCGAAGTACAAGGAAGAACAGCAAAGCGGAGCCTTCTATCAAGACCTGGTTCGTCGCGTGAAAGAGTTGCCGGGAATTCAATCCGTTGGCGCCGTTAACTACTTGCCGCTCGGAGGCGCTAACTCGTCGGACTCCTATTTAGTAGAAGGTCTTCCCGAGCCACAGCCCGGTCAGGAGATTGATGGCCGGTATCGAGTTTGCACGCCTGATTACTTCCAGACAATGAAGATTCCCATTCTCAGGGGACGCGCCTTCACCGAACAAGACAAGGCAGGCTCGACGCCAGTCGTCATCGTCAACGAAGCGCTCGCTCGAAAACATTGGCCGGGAGGCGACGCTATCGGCAAGCGCATTCGCTTCTATGGTCCGCCTGACAGAATTCAATGGATGGAGATCGTCGGGGTCGTCCGAGACGTGAAGCACGAGCTCAACCTCGAAGTCACTCCCGAATACTACCTGCCGCACGCTCAGGACTCCTGGAACTCGATGGTGCTGGTGGCACGAACGAACGTGGAACCGGGCTCGGTGTCGGGACAGATTAGACAACAGGTCTCGGCCATGGATAAGGACCAGCCGGTGTTCGACGTGCACACGATGCAAGAAGTGCGTTCGATGTCAGTCACGATGTACACGTTTTCTTCGGTGACGCTGGGAATCTTTGCGGTGATCGCTTTGTTACTTGCTGCGATCGGCATTTACGGAGTGATGGCTTTCGCGGTCACACAACGTACGCAGGAGATTGGTATTCGCATGGCATTGGGTGCTCGCGCTACTGACGTTCTGAAACTGGTCGTCAAGCACGGGATGATGCTCGCTGGGATTGGAGTGCTGGTTGGGATTGGTGGGGCATGGATACTAACGCGTTTCATGGAGGGCATATTGTTTGGGGTCAAACCGACCGACGTTTTGACCTTTAGCGCCGTGTCGGCGTGCTTGCTGTTTGCAGCGCTGCTCGCGTGTTACATCCCCGCGCGTCGCGCCACAAAAGTCGATCCGCTGGTTGCGTTACGCCACGAGTAGCACAGACTTCAGTCTGTGTTTGCTGGTCAGTTGAGTCTATGGAGTTGAACCGAATCAACCTATTTCGCCACGACGACCGAAGCGTCATCGGAAAGGAGAACACAGACTGAAGTCTGTGCTACTAATGGAAACGCTGATCAAAGACATTCGCCACGGAATCAGAAGTCTACTTAAACGGCCCGGCTTCACCATCATTGGCGTGCTTACGCTGGCCCTGGGCATCGGCGCCAACACCGCGATCTTCAGTCTGCTTGATTCAGTGTTGCTGCGGTCATTGCCCGTCAGCCATCCCGAGCAGATTGTTCAGCTACGCACGCTTCGTCCCGCGGGGCGTATCAATCAAAACTTTTCCTATCCCTTCTTCAGAGAACTGCGCGACCTGAACCAGGTCTGCTCAGGGCTCATCGCCTACTATCCCACAGCTTTGAGTCTGAGTGGCGGCAGCGGCGCCGCGGAAAGAATTTATGGAACGCTGGCGAGTGGCGATTACTTCTCAGTTCTCGGAGTCAACGCTGCTCTGGGCCGCACGTTCACGACCGCTGAAGATCAAACTCCCGGCGCCAGTCCAGTTGTTGTGATCAGTTATGGACTTTGGCAGAAACGTTTTGGCGGCAGCGCCGACGCGATTGGCAAGAACCTCACCGTCAACAGCACTCAATACACAGTCATCGGTGTGGCGCCGCAGAGTTTCACGGGGCTGGTGCGCGGCTTGTCTTCAGATCTGTGGCTGCCACTCTCCATGCACAATCAGGCGATTCCGGATGATCCACCTGACACTATGGCGAATCGCGGCTTGATCTGGCTTGAGGTCGCTGGCCGTCTCAAACCGGGAATTACGATCGCGCAAGCATCGGCGTCGATGGAGATCCTCGGAGATCAAATCTACAAAGCGCACGCTCGGCCTGATGCACCGCCCAGCGTTGAAAGACTGAACCTGGTGTCGGGAAGCAAAGGCGCGACCTGGCTGGTCCACGATCTCGACACACCCCTCAAGATTCTCCTGGTCGCTGCCGGCTTTGTACTTTTGATCGCTTGCGCGAATGTGGCCAATCTCTTGTTGGTGCGCGGCAGCGGTCGTCGCAAAGAGATCGCAGTGAAACTCGCGTTGGGTGCGAGCCGCGCCAGATTGATCAGGCAATTGTTGACGGAGTCGATGCTGCTGGCCCTCATGGGTGGCGCAGCGGGTCTCATCCTTGCTGTTTGGACCAATGATTTCTGGGCGTTGGTGAAGCCTGCCGACCTTTTTTATACAGTTACGCTGCAGAACCGGATTGACCTGCGGGTGTTTGGGTTCGCGCTCGCTCTATCTTTGGTTACCGGACTGGTATTCTGACTCGCGCCGGCGTTGGACGCTTCGAAACTTGATTTGGTCCCTTCGCTAAAACTCGAGTCCCACACCTCGCGTCTTGAACGCCGTTTCAATCTCCGCAGTCTCCTGGTTGTCACGCAAGTAGCTCTGTCGTTCATGCTGTTGATTGGCGCGGGCTTGTTTGTCCGCACTCTGCGCAGCATTCAGACGATCAATGTCGGCTACCAACGCGGCAATGTTCTCGTGGCTAGTCTTGATCCAAGCTTGCATGGTTACGATCGAGCGAAAGGGCAGCAACTTTATTCAGCGTTGCTCGAACGCGTCCGAGCGATTCCGGGTGTGAGCGCGGTGTCGCTGGCTGCCACGGTCTCGCCAAATCCTGGCGGCAGTCTCATCGAAGACAACATTCAAATCGAAGGACGGTCGGGACAGACCGAGTTGTTGGGGATTGAATACAACCGGGTTGGTCCAAATTACTTCGCGACGATGGAAATGCCGTTGGTTCGCGGTCGTGACTTTAGCTTGCAGGACCGGAGCGGCGGCCCATCCATTGCCGTCATCAACGAGACACTCGCAGGCAAGCTTTTCCCGAATGAAGATCCAATCGGCAAGCGATTCCGCTTCAGCAACGAAGATACATTCACGGAAGTTGTCGGCGTGGCTCGCGATGGCAAGTATCGCAGCATGCGCGAAGCCGGACTGCCCTGCCTGTATCAACCCTTCCTGATGGTTTACCGGCCTGAAATGAATCTGCTGGTTCGTTCGCAAAGTGATCCGGCGGCGCTTACCGCGGCGATACGCAAAGAGCTCGATGGGCTTGATTCGCGCATTCCGTTTTTCAACGTTCGCACTCTTGAGCAACAGGTTCGAAACGCAACCTCGCAGGAACGAGCGGCGGCATTGCTGACCAGTTTGTTTGGCGGGCTCGCATTGTTGCTCGCGGCGATTGGTCTCTACGGCGTTATGTCTTACGCGGTCAGTCAACGCACTCATGACATCGGAGTTCGCATGGCCCTGGGTGCTCAAGTTGGAGATGTGCTGCGGCTGGTTCTCAAGAACGGAATGATGCTGGCGGTCGCCGGTGTGGTTGTTGGTTTAGCCGGCGCGCTCGCGATGACACGCTTGTTGCGCACACTGTTGTTCGGAGTGACGCCGAATGACTTGCTGACTTTCGTTTTGGTGACGGGCGGATTGTTATTCGTCGCGTTTCTTGCCTGCTACCTGCCGGCACGCCGCGCGACCAAAGTCGATCCGCTCATAGCGCTGCGCTATGAATAAGAATTTCGGATTGCGGGTGTTTAGAGTTCAATCTTTAGATTGCGCCCGCCCAAAGATCACAAACTGAAGTTTGAACTCTTAACGCCTGTACTGATAGCTGATTACCATTATGTGGGGAGCTTTTAGACAAAATATAAGTTACGGCCTGCGAACCCTGGTAAAGCATAAGGGGTTCACGATCACTGCTGTGTTGACGCTCGCGCTGGGCATCGGATCGACGACGGCAATCTTTAGCGTCGTGCACGCGGTCTTCGAACCGATGCCTTATCCGAAGTCTGATCAACTGGTAATGCTGTGGTCCAAGGTGCGTGGTGGCAGGAACTCGGTTTCGTCGCGCGATTTTGTGGAATGGAGCCGGCGGAGCAAATCGTTTCAAGGCATGGGGGCGTGGTCAGGTGTGTCATTCAACGTAGCCACCGCCGATCACCCGGAGCAGATAGCAGGCTCGGGGCGGACTCCGGGGTTTTTCACGATGGAAGGACTACCGATGATGCTCGGGCGCGATTTCCTTCCTGAAGAGGATCAGCCGGGCCACAACCGCGTTGTCATCCTCAGCAACCGCTTGTGGAGTCAGCATTTCGGAGCCAATCGTGATCTGATCGGCAAGCCCATCAAGATGAATGGCGAGAACTACACCGTCGTTGGCATCCTGCCGCCGGGCTTTCACGATCGATTCAACTCGCAATTATGGGTGCCTATTGCCGTCAATCTCACGCAACTCAGTATTCCTTCGGCGTCGGTAATGGCGAGGTTGAAAGACGGAGTCTCGATCGAACAGGCCCAGGCGGAAATGAATGGGATTGCCGGTCAGCTAAAGGCCGAGTATCCGGAGTCGAATGCTGAACGGACAGTGAGCGTAGAGTCATTGCATCTCAACTTTCTGACCGATGCGACTCGGCGGAATCTTTGGCTGCTGATGGGATCCGTCGGCCTTCTTTTGTTAATTGGCTGCGTCAATGTGGCGAACTTGCTGCTGGCCCGCGGCACATCCCGACAACGTGAAGTTGCTGTCCGAGCTGCGTTAGGCGCCTCGCGAGGGCGATTGTTTGCTCAGTTCCTGACCGAAAGCTTAGTGCTGGCGGTGTTGGGAGGAATACTCGGTATTTTTCTCGCTGGAGTGATCATCGATTTGATCGCGCTGGTTATGCCTCCGGTCGGCACCATGCTGCCGTCCGAGGCCCACATCAGAATAAGCGTGCCGGTCCTGTTCTTCACCGTTGGAATAACGACAGTAGCTGGCTTGTTCTTCGGATCCATTCCCGCCTGGCAGGCTGCTCGGCTCGATCTAAATGCAGTGCTCAAGTTAGGCGGTCGCACGGGCGCTGCTGGTTCGCGTCGCAAGGCGCGCCGCGCACTCGTAGTTGCTGAGTTCTCTTTGGCCCTCGTGCTGCTCGCGACTGGCGGGCTCGCGTTAAGAAGCTTTTGGAACCTGAGTCGGATTGATCTCGGCATCAACACTGACAACGTAATCACCTTTCGAATGCCGGTACTTCCCAGACGTCTGAACGGACCAGATCAGATCCGGTCTTATTACCGGCAGATGCTCGAAAAGATTGCCGTTGTGCCAGGCGTGAAAAAAGCGGCATTGATGAATGGAGCTCCGGCTCGGGGTGCAAACGCTGGCAGGAGATTCACCATTGTCGGCCAGCCAGCCGTTAACGATTCGAATGGGCCCGGCGCCGATTTTCAAACGGTCACTCCTGATTACGTTGAAGCCCTGGGTATTCACGTGCTCAAGGGTAGAAGTATTGATGACCATGACACCGACGCCACTACGCGTGTCGCGATGGTGAATGAGACTTTTGTCCAGCGTTATTTGCCTGGTGTAGATCCGCTTACTCAGCGGATTTCCACGATGGAGCTGGCTATGGGCGAACAAACTCGGAAACCAGTTGAGTGGCAGATCGTCGGCGTCTTTCACGACGTTCGCGGCGCGGCGTCTCGGGAAGACTATGCTGAAATGGTGGTGCCCTTTTGGCAGAGGCCGTGGCCACAAATGTCGATGGTGATAAAGACTGAGGGTGATCCAAAGAATGTGATCAAGAGTATCGGCGCCGCCATCGCTTCCGTCGATCCTGACCTGCCTCTTGCCGGCATAAGAACTGTTGACGAGATCATCAGTGAGTCATTGGCCATCGATCGTTTCAGCGTGGTGTTGTTTACCTGCTTTGGTGTCCTGGGCCTTTTGCTTGCCGCGGTCGGCATATACGGCGTCATGGCTTTCACCGTTGGGCAACGCACTCAGGAATTCGGCGTACGCATGGCGTTGGGCGCGCAACGAGCGCGAGTCATCAGGTTGGTTCTAAAGGAAGGAGTCCTGCTCGCTGTATTGGGCACAGTGATTGGACTCGGTGGCGCGTACTGGGTCGGACGGGCAATGCAATCGACGTTGTACGGAGTTGGGGCTATGGATGCCAGGGCCTTTGCCGGGATTGCTTTTGTTTTATTGCTGGCTGCATTGCTCGCCTGTCTGCTGCCGGCCTGGCGAGCCAGCCGAGTCGAGCCGTTGGAAGCCCTACGTTCCGAGTAGAACCGATTGAGGATTGCTGATTGCTGATTGCTGATTGCGGATTTGAAACCAACTGGCAAAGACCGCGAACGTTACTGATTACTGATTACTGATTACTGATTACTGATTACTGATTACTGATTACTGATTACTGATTACTGATTACTAACACTATGCACTCTTTACTAAAAGATGTTCGGTACGGTTTTAGGAGCTTCGTGAAGCGGCCGGGCTTCACTGCGATTGCTGTAGTCACGCTCGCGCTCGGTATCGGAGCCAACACGGCGATCTTCAGTCTGGTGAATACGGTCTTGCTGCGACCGTTACCGGTTGCGAATCCTGAACAGCTTGTCGAGCTCTACGGCACTTATCACAACGGCGCCGACTACACGATTCAGTCCTACCTCAACTACAAGGACTATCGCGATCGCAACGATGTGTTTTCAGGCTTGATTGCATATCGCTTCGCTCCAATGAGTGTCAGCCATGAAGGCCGCAATGAACGTCTTTGGGGCTTTCTCGTCTCCGGAAATTATTTTGAGGTGCTTGGAGTCAAGCCTTTCATGGGCCGTTCGTTTGCGCCCGAGGAAGACAAGACAATGGGCACTCATCCGGTGGCGGTAATCACACATGGCTGCTGGCAAAAACGCTTCGCTTCAGATCCAGCCATCATCGGCAAGAACGTTTCGCTGAACAGCCACGCGTTCACCGTTATCGGTGTTGCGCCCGAAGGATTCAACGGAACTGAAGTCGCCTACGGCCCGGAGTTTTTCGTTCCTTTCATGATGGCTAAGGAGATCGAGCCGGGCAGCAATTGGATCGACTATCGCGACAGCGACAATCTTTTCGTAGTCGGCCGCCTCAAGCCCGGTGTCTCAGTGCCCCAGGCAGAGAGTCAGCTCGTCGCGATTACCCTGCAGCTCGCCAAAGAGTTTCCCAAAGAAAGCGAAGGCCGCGGCATCCGCCTGTTAACGCCCGGTCTGTTCATCCCCGACATTCGCAATTCAGTCATTAATTTCAGCAGCGTGTTGATGGGTGTAGTGGGATTGGTGCTGCTACTCGCCTGTGTGAACCTCGCGAATCTGTTGTTGGCCCGCGCTACGGAACGCCGGAAAGAATTGGCAATTCGATTAGCAGTAGGCGCCAGCCGCGTGCGCGTCATCCGTCAATTGATCACCGAGAGTGTGTTGCTATCACTGGCTGGAGGTCTTGGTGGTTTGTTGCTGGCGGTCTGGATTAACAGCCTCGTAGCCTCAATCAAACTGCCTACCGACATTGCCATAAGATTTGATCTTCATACCGATTGGCGAGTCCTCATCTTTGCTCTGATCGTTTCACTGGCAACCGGAATCATTTTCAGCTTGTTGCCGGCGCTGCAGTCTTCACGTCCGGATCTCGTTCCAGCGTTGAAAGACGAAGCTTCAATGGGAGGCTTTCGCAGATCTCGTTTGCGCAATTCGCTCGTTGTAGCGCAAGTGGCGCTCTCACTCGTGTTGCTGACTTGCGCCGGTTTGGTGGTGCGAAGTTTGCAGGTAGCTCAACGAACACGGCCGGGCTTCAATCCTGACAATGCAGTCGCGCTCTCATTCGACCTCGGCTTGCAAGGCTACGCGGAAGATAAAGGCAGGATCTTTCATCGTCAGCTTCTCGAAAGAACGCAATCGCTTCCCGGCGTTCGTTCCGTGGCTCTGACTTCAACCGTTCCACTCACGCTCGATTACAGCTACTCGCAGATTTACGTTGAGGGACAAACCTTCACGGCTAACAGCAATTTACCGGTGGCTGTGCCGAATGAGATCAGCCCCAACTATTTCCACACGATGGAGATTCCCTTACGCGGTCGAGACTTTACCGAGCGCGACAACAAAGAAGAATCGCGGGTGACGATCGTAAACGAGACTTTCGCGCGGCGAATGTTCCCCGGTCAGGAGCCGATTGGCCGACGCTTCAATTTCTCTGGTCCGGATAAACCGTATTGGGAAGTCATCGGCGTAGCAGCAGACGGCAAGTACAACAGTCTTGCTGAAGATCAAAAGGCCGCTTTCTACCTGCCGATATTAAGAGACTACAACAACAACGCGACCTTGGTTGCTCGCATTAGCGGCGATTCGGGGGCGGTGATTTCTTCGTTGCGAGGCGAACTGCTGCGACTCGATGCGACGCTTCCACTCTACAACGTTCAGACGTTGTCCGATCACATGAATGTGCCGCTGTTTCCGTTTCGGATGGCAGCAACGGTGCTCGGGAGCTTTGGCGTGCTCGCGATCGTGCTCGCAGCGATCGGGATTTACGGCGTGATGTCTTACGTCGTCGCGGGACGCACTCGTGAGATTGGCGTGCGTATAGCTCTCGGCGCCGGCCGCCGAGATGTGTTGGGCCTGATTATCAAACAAGGAATGACCTTAGCTGGGATCGGTCTCGTAATTGGGTTGGTGCTCGCGCTCGGAGTGGCGCAGCTGCTGGCCAAATTGCTTTTCGGGATCAGTCCTTTGGATCTGGTGACGTTTGGTGCGGTGTCTTTGTTGCTCGCACTCGTCGCGGGGTTAGCGTGCTACATCCCCGCGCGTCGAGCCACGAAAGTCGATCCGCTGACAGCGCTTCATTACGAATAGAGCGAACGGCCTGCTGATTGCGGGTGTTTAGAGTTCAATCTTTGGATTGCGCCCGCTCAAGACCACAGACTGAAGTTGAGCTCTTAGCGCCAGTACCGAACGTTGATTGCTGATTACCGATTACTGATTGCTCTAACAGGGAGAAGAATCACATGGGAAGCTTCGTTCAAGACTTGCGTTACTGCCTGCGCATGTTGCGTAAACATCCGGCCTTCACAATCGTGTCGCTGCTGACACTCGCGCTCGGTATAGGTGCGAGCACTGCCCTGTTCAGCATCGTTAACGTCGTAGTTCTTAATCCTTTTTCCTATAACGATCCGTCCAGCTTGTATTTTGTTCGTCAAAGCCTTCCCAAGATCGGTGTGCAGGAACAAATGCGCGGGTCAGGCCCAGAGTTTGTCGACCTGGCGAAGAGTGGAATCTTCGATCGTGTTGCTGCCTATGAAGGGGTCAGTCGCAACCTGACCGGAGCGGATGAGCCCGAGCGTCTTGCCGCGGCAAAGGTCTCTACTGAGTTTTTCAAGATGTTGGGCGTAGAGCCTGAATTAGGACGAACTATCTCGCCAGAGGAACAAGGGCCGAACGGCGCGCGGGTTTTGGTGATATCCCACGTGCTTTGGCAAAAGCGATTCGGCGGTCAGAGCTCGGTGCTTGGCCAAAAAGTATTTCTTGATGACGAGCCCTTTACGATCATCGGTGTGATGCCGGCGCGTTTTCGCTTCGACACGGCTGAAGCCTGGTTCCCCTTTCCTTTTGATCTTGGCCAGGGACAGCGCGGCGGCCGGCAGTTCCTGCTTCTGGCGCGTACGAAGCCGGGCACAACGACCAGCCAAACGAACGCGGAACTAGCAACCTTTGCCCGCCAGAATGAACAGGCCTTTGCCGGTACGAGTCCGGAATATTCCGGGCGAGGTATTTACCTGCAATCGCTCAACGAAGCCTATTTTGGGAACGTACGGCGGGCCTTGTTTATCTTGCTGGGCGCCGTTGGCCTCGTTTTGCTCATCGCCTGCGCGAACATCGCCAACCTTCTCCTCGCGAGATCTATGAATCGGTCTCATGAAATCGCCGTTCGCGCGGCGATGGGAGCGAATAGGCTCCGCATTATTCGGCAGATGCTGACGGAGAGCGCAGTTTTGGCTGTCTCCGGCGGCGCGCTTGGTTTGTTGCTCGCATCCTGGGGTACCAGGGCGCTGTTGACAATTGTTCCGACGGGAACGATCGAGCCGGGTTTGGACGTTGGTATGAATACCAGGGTACTGCTCTTCTCCATCGTTGTTTCGTTGGTGACGGCAGTTCTCTTTGGGCTGTGGCCCGCTCTGCAGATTTCCCGAGCTGAAGTGCAGGAAGTTTTGAAATCAGGGAGCCGTCGCTCGGCCAGCAGTGGTCCGCGGCGAGCGCAGAATCTGCTGGTCGTAGCGGAAGTCGGCCTCTCGCTCATGTTGCTGGTCATGGCCGGCTTGATGATTCGGAGCTTTGCCAAGCTCACAAACATCGACCCCGGAATGCAGACGCGCAATGTGATGACGATGCGAGTGAATCGATCTCCAGCAGCTTCGAAAAACGGAGCTCAGAACGCAGCTTTCTTTCAGCAGGTTATCGACAAAGTTAAGAGCCTTCCGGGCGTCGAATCAATTTCCGTCGCCTCTCACATGCCCTTCGTCTACACCGAGGACTGGACGGTGACCATTGATAGCCAGTCGATTCCGGCCGACCGCAAAACGCAGAATGTCGATACTCGAACGGTGAGCGCGGATTACTTCACGACGATGCGCATCCCTCTGCTAGCCGGCGAGCCGTTTTCAGGGCAGGAAGGACGCGAAACGCCGCCCGTGATCGTAGTCAATCAAACCTTGGCCCAGCGCTTTTGGCCGAATGAGAATGCTATCGGCAAGCTCATCAGGCCCGGACCAGCTGATTCAAAGAATCCATGGTTTGCCATTAAGGGGATCGTAAAGGATTCCGCTCAGGGAGCGCTCGATAGGCCCGTAAAGCCGGAAGCCTATTTTGCGCTCGGTCAGATGGCTGGCCAGTACCGGCGCATGAACCTGGCCGTCAGGACATCCGTCGATCCGAAAACTCTCGTTGGCGCAATTCAATCAGCTATTCGCGAGGTCGACACCAACCAACCTGTCTACCAGATTCAAACGATGGACGAGTTGATTGGGGACACCGTGGGAACGCGGCGCTTTGCACTCTTTATTCTAACGATGTTCGCCGTTCTCGCTTTGGTGCTGGCTGCGACCGGAATCTATGGAGTTATTTCATATTCAGTCGCACAGCGGACTCGGGAAATTGGAATTCGCGTGGCGCTCGGTGCCCAGGCCACGGATGTTTTGCGGCTGGTGGTGATTCAGTGCATGCGGCTTGCAGTCGGAGGCGTGGTTATTGGTCTGGCCGCCGCGTTTGGACTCACTCGGCTGATGAACAGTTTGTTATTCGGCGTCAGCGCCACAGACAAAGTGACGTTCGGTTTAGTCGCGTTGGGTTTGTTGCTGGTGGCGTTGGTGGCGAGTTACTTCCCGGCGCGTCGGGCGATGAAAGTCGATCCGATGGTGGCGCTGCATTACGAATAACCGATTGGGGATGGCTGATGGCTGATGGCTGATTACTGACTGCAGATTACTGATCATGGAAGAGCTAATCAAAGACATTCGTTATGGCGCGCGGGGTTTGCTGAAGCATCCGGGCTTCACCGCGATCGTGTTAGCTACGCTTGCGGTGGGCATCGGCGCCAGCACGGCGATCTTTAGCGTCGTAAATGCAGTGGTGCTACGACCGCTGCCTTATCATCAAGCTGATCGCATCGTAGCGATTCAGGAACTGGGCGCCGACGGCAAACGAGTTCAAGTTACGCCTGCTAACTTCCTCGATTGGCGAGCGCAAAACACTTCCTTCGAGCATCTGGCCGCGATCTTTCAGCGGCCAACGAATCTCGCTCTTGCCGATCAAGCCGAACGGATCGAACTGGCGATGACTTCGGCGAACTTCTTTTCAGTCTTTGGCGTGCAACCAAGCCTGGGCCGCTTGTTTATTCCTGCCGACGAACAAGCCGGCCATGCTCCGGTCGCAGTAATAAGTAATTCGCTTTGGCAGCGGCGTTACAACAACAACCCGGAAATCGTTGGCCAGGCAATTACTCTCGATGGGCAAAGCTTCACTGTTATTGGTGTTGTTCCCGCCGGCTTCCAATATCCCGACAAAACGGAAATCTGGTTGCCGCCGCTGCGCCTGGCGCCGACGCTGAATGAGCAAATGGATCCGACGCAGGTGCGAGGCTTCGGATTCCTCAGCACTGTTGGATTACTGAAACCCGGAGTCTCATTGCCTCAGGCCGGCAGTGAAATGGATACCATCACTGCGCGCTTGCGACAACAGTATCCTGCCACCAACAACCGTCGCTTCAATCGCGTTGTTTCTCTGCACAATCATCTCGTCGGCGAGACTCGAGGAATGTTGCTGCTGCTGTTTGGCGCCGTGACGTTTGTCTTGCTGATCGCGTGCGCAAATGTCGCGAACCTCTTACTAGCGAGCGCGACTTCGCGACAGAAAGAGATGGCGATTCGAGCTGCAATGGGCGCTTCCCGCTGGCGCGTCATGCGACAGTTGTTTACTGAGAGCACGATCATGGCACTCGCCGGCGGCGCGTTCGGTTTATTACTGGCGCTCTGGGGCGTGGCTCTCATCACCAAGCTGTTGCCCGGCGACTTTCCCAGGCTCGGAGAGATAAACACTGATTGGCGCGTGTTGGGTTTCACTTTGCTCGCGTCGGTGTTCACGGGAATTCTTTTCGGCTTTGCCCCGGCTCTCCAGATTTCCAAAGGCGACGTTCAGGACTATCTAAAAGAGAGTGGTCGCGGAACTGCGGGAAGTCTGCGGCATCATCGGCTGCGCAATCTGCTAATCATCAGTGAAGTGGCGTTGTCAGTGGTGTTGCTGGCCGGAGCGGGATTGCTTTTCCGAAGCTTCCTGCGTTTGCAGTCGGTACAGCCGGGCTTCAATGCGGAGCGAGTCTTGACTGCGCGAATTGAGCCTTCCGGGCAGAACTATCGCAGGGATCAGGACTACATCTCTTTCTACTCTCGAGTTCTGCAAGGTGTGCAAGCCATTCCTGGAGTTGAAGCGGCAGCTCTCATCAATACATTGCCGCTCGGCAAAGGGCCAACGGCCGGCTTTCGAATCGACGGAAGACCGCCACTCACGATTGATAAGTGGCCGGGAGGCAACTATCGCGTAGTCAGCCCGGATTACTTTCGGGCAATGAACATTCCGATCTCGCAGGGCCGCGTCTTCGACCAAAGAGACACGGCGAACAGTCCGCTCGTGATGCTTGTTAACCAGGCCTTAGCGCGTCGTGACTTTCCAAATGAGAACCCGATCGGAAAACGAATCAATTTCGGCAACACCGACGCCAATAACCAGCCGGTTTGGTTCGAGATCATTGGCGTCGCCAACGACGTTCGCAGTCTCGAGCTGAAGGAAGAAGCCGCGCCTGAATTCTATCTTTCCACTTTACAGGACTATTTCAGCGGCATGTCACTCGTCGTGCGCGCGACTGTCGAGCCCGAAGGTCTCGCTGCTGCCGTTCGTCGCAGCGTAAATGAAATAGACAAGACCGCGCCCGTGTCGGATGTGAAGACCATGGAACACGTCGTCGACGCGTCAGTCATGCAGCCCCGCTTCAACTTGTTTCTGCTCGGCCTGTTTGGCGGTATTGCTTTGCTGTTATCGGCGGCGGGAATCTACGGCGTGACTGCATACACCGTGACTCAACGCACGCATGAGTTGGGCATTCGTCTCGCGCTCGGAGCTCAGGTTGGCGATGTCTTGAGAATGATTTTGGCGCAGGGAATGAAAGTGATCTCGCTCGGAGTGTTCGTTGGATTGCTAGCGTCGTTGGCGCTGATGCGTCTGTTAAGAGGATTGTTGTTTGGCGTGAGCGCGACTGATCCGCTGACATTTGCAGCGATTGCATTTGTGCTGGTGTTCGTGGCGTTGGTGGCTTGCTACATCCCGGCGCGACGCGCCACGAAAGTGGATCCACTCGAGGCGCTTCGCTATGAATGAGGATTGCTGAATGCTGATTGCGGGCGTTTAGAGTTCAATCTTTAGATTGCGCCCGCTCAAGACCACAAACTGAAGTTTGAACTCTTAACGCCTGTACCGAACGTTGATTACTGATTGCTGATTGGAGCGATGGAAAACTTAATCAAAGACCTGCGTTACGGTTGCCGAATGCTGGCGAGGAATCGCAGCTTCACCATCATCGCTGTCTTGACGCTCGCTTTAGGAATCGGAGCGAACACAGCAATTTTCAGCGTCGTCAACGGCGTGTTATTGCGAGCCCTTCCTTTTCCTGACTCAGACCGCATCGTGACGTTGTGGGAAAACAACACGGCCGAAAATCTCGAGCGGGACGATGTTTCTCCAGCCAACTTTCTTGATTGGCGCGAACGCCAGCATTCGTTCACGGAAATGGCTTTCGCAAATCCCTACAGCTTTGATCACGCCGGAGACGGCGAGCCCGATGTAATTCGCGCGGCGCTGGTCTCGAAAGGGTTTTTCCAAATCCTTGGCGCCGAAGCTCACCGTGGTCGTGTTTTCCTTCCGGAAGAATATGAAGCCGGCAAAGAGAAAGTAGTAGTGGTGAGCCATGGTCTTTGGCAGCGACGCTTTGGAGCTGATCCAAAACTCATCGGCAGCAAGTTGATGCTCGACGGCGAACCGATGACGGTGGTTGGCGTCATGGCTCCCGAATTCAAGCTGCATCTTTTCGATACCGAGGAAGAGATCTGGGGGCCACAGCCACCCGACGAAAGTTTGAAGCAACAACGCAAGGCCACTTATTTGAAAGTCATCGCGCGGCTCAAGCCTGGTGTCACCGTCGAGCAAGCTCGGGCGGAGATGGCTGGTATCAGCAACAACCTCGCGGCTGAGTATCCCAGGACAAATACCGGCATTGGCACTACGGTCGTGACGCTCCCTGAACATTTGAAAGGGAAGTGGCGGCTGGCGCTGCTAATTCTGCTTGGGGCCGTCGGATTTGTGCTGCTGATCGCCTGTACGAATGTAGCGAATCTTCTGTTGGCTCGCAGCACTGCGCGTGAGCGCGAGCTCGCTATTCGCGCGGCGGTTGGCGCGGCACGAATAAGACTTTTGCGTCAGCTGTTAACCGAGAGTTTATTGATCGCGACGTTGGCCTGTGGAGTCGGCCTGCTGTTGGCAATCTGGTGCATTCATCTCATCGTCGCCTTCAATCCTGGCGATATCCCGCGCATCGAGCAGGTGAGGCTCGATGGCGTAACGCTGGGTTTCATGATGGGCATTGGTTTTCTTACGACAGTGGTGTTTGGGGTTGCGCCTGCTTTGCAGTTCTCGCGACCTGATTTGCAGAGGGCGTTGAAAGATGGCGGCAGACAGGTCACCAGCGCGGCTCGTCATCGTCTCCGCAGCGTGTTGGTAGTTAGCGAAATCGCGCTCGCGGTGGTGCTGCTGATCGGCGCCGGCCTCTTGATGCGCAGTTTTATCAGGCTCGTCAATGTTGACCCGGGCTTCTCGGTGGACAAGGTAGTTTCGCTCCAGGCCTTCATTTGGGATCGATTTGAGACCCCCGATCAGCGCGCCGCTTATGTAAGGCAGGTCCTGGAACGCATCGAGGCAATGCCTGAGGTGGCAGCCGCCGGCGTCACGACAGCGATTCCAATATTGGAAAGCAGCGCCACCACCTCGCTGCCATTTCTGGTGGACGGCCAACCGGTTCCGCCGCCGGGTCAGGAGCCGATATCGCAGTTCACCGTTGTAACGCCGGGGTATTTTCCAGCCATCGGCGCCAACTTGCGGCGCGGAAGGCTCTTCAATCAATTCGATACCAAAGACTCTTCAAAGGTCGCGATCATCAATGAAACGATGGCGAGGCGTTTCTGGCCCAATGAAGATCCGGTGGGACGCAAGTTCACTTTGCGGAGCGGCTCGCGAAGCGCGCAAGGTCCGACGACCCTGGAGATCGCCGGTGTGGTGAGCGATTCGCGCCAGGACGGTCTCGATAAAGTAAGCCGGCCCGAGTACTTCCGTCCGCACTCTCAAGCTCCATCCGGCTCGCTCATATTCGTGGTGCGTGGACGCGGTGACGTCGGCGCCCTACTGCCGGCTTTGAAAGCGCGCATTTGGGAAGTCAGTCCGGGACAGCCTTTCTACGCAGTGACCACCATGGACCGCCTGGTTTCCGATTCACTGAAAGCGAGACGGTTCAACCTGGCGTTGCTCGGTTCGTTTGCAGCACTCGCGCTCGTGCTGGCGCTCAGCGGCGTTTACGGAGTGATGAGTTTTGTCACCAGACAGCGCACGCACGAGATTGGCGTAAGGATAGCGCTTGGCGCCAAGGCAAGAGACATCGCGCGCATGGTCGTCGGCCAGGGATTGATGTTGGCGACGATTGGTACCGTCATCGGCCTGATAGCGGCATTTGCGTTAACGCGGTTGATGACGAGCTTGTTGTTTGGTGTTACTGCTTCGGATCCGATGACTTATGCGATCACGGTGGTGTTCCTGCCATCGATTGCGCTGTTGGCTTGTTATCTACCAGCGCGTCGCGCCATGAAAGTCGATCCGTTAGTCGTGCTCAGAAACGAATGAAGAGATTGCGGAATGTTGATTACAGGTGTTTAGAGTTCAATCTTCAGATGCTGCGACTCAAAACCACAAACTGAAGTTTGAACTCTTAACGCCGGTACCGAACGCTGATTACTGACAACTGATTGCCGGGAGAAGACATGAACATCAAAAAACTAATCGTATTTGGGACAGCATTCCTATTCTCATTCATCTTGGCAAAGGCGGCGCCTTCGTGGACCGTGCTCGAACCCGACTGGACCAGTGCACCAGAAGGCCAGCAATCCAATCAAGTCAAAACCCAGGATAAGACCAAAGTCAAAGAAGATCTCGATGGCGGCGAGTGGTTCGGGCGCGCCTATCAGTTACATCAATCGGATCGATACGCTGAAGCTATCGAGGCTTTCAAGCATGCGGTGGATCTTGGCTATCGGAAGCCGACATCGATGTACAACATTGCCTGTGGGTACTCGCTACTTAACGATAAAGAAAATGCGCTGGTTTGGTTACAACGAGCTCTGGATGGCGGCTTCGACGATGCAGAGTTGCTGGCCGATGATTCCGATCTCGACCCAATACGAAGTGACGATCGCTTTCGCAAACTCATCTCGAGCGTTCCTTATGCGGATAAGCTCGATAAGTACTCGAACAAAAGACGCGACCGTGTGGAACAAGCCGAATCGGAATTCGCGCGGCTCGAGAGAATCGGCTCCAAGGATGGTGATGAGTGGTCCAGGGTCGGCGTGCAACTGCTTCTGCTTCGGGAGTTGCATCATTCCATCGTAGCGTTACATCGAGCGGTTGGTCACCTTGATTACAAGGGCCGCTCGGCCAGGTACAACCTGGCTTGCGCGTACTCTCTCATTGGTGATCGCGAGGCGGGGATTGATTGGTTGACGCAAGCAGTCAGCTCAGGATTCGATGACCCCGACAAAGTCCGATATGATCCCGACCTCAACAACCTGCGAGGCGATCCTCGCTTCGCGCGAATTCAGAAGTCCAGCGAGGTTTTATCCCTCTCTCAATTCTACGGAGATTTTTCAGATAACGGCCGCTATCCGAAATCGCAGTGGTTTCCCGCCGTCGAGCTCTATCAGTCCTTAGTTAAGACTGAACCGAACAACGGCCGGGCCTGGTTCAACCTCGGATTTTCGCTCCATTACACAGCGCAGCACGACAAGGCTATCGAAGCGTTTACGCGCGCGCGTGAGCTTGGATTCAATGCGCCCGTTTCCGCCTACAACATAGCCTGTGCCTACGCCATGTTGAAGCAACGTGACCAGTCTTTCGTGTGGCTAAGGAAAGCGGTTGATGAGGGTTACAACCCGGGCGGTAACCTAACCGGGGATCGCGACCTCGACAACCTGCGCTCCGATCCGCGCTTTCAACAATTTGTCAGCATCGCTCGGAGGAAGAAGGACGAGGAGAAGTAAAGTAAAAGGGAAGCTGGAAGAGTTGCGGGCTGCTGATTACAGGTGTTTAGAGTTCAATCTTTAGATTTGCGCGCCCTCAAAACCACAAGCTGAAGTTTGAACTCTTAACGCCGGTACCGAACGCTGATAGTGATTGCTGGAGATGTGATGGAAACCTTATTAAGAGACCTCCGCTACGGAATGCGAAGCCTGTTCAAGCGTCCCGGCTTTACTGCCGTGGCATTGATCGCTCTGGCGCTTGGTATCGGCGCCAACACCGCGATTTTCAGTCTCGTGAACGCAGTCCTGCTGAGACCGCTTCCATTCAATGAACCGGATCGATTGGTGTGGATGTGGGGCAACATTCGCAACGGCGGTAATCGAGCCAGCGTTTCGCCGCTCGACTTTCTCGACTATCGCAATCAGAACACCACCTTTGAAAACTACGCCGCCATGATGTCGATTCCGGCAGCACTGAATTTGACTGGCGGCGGCGAACCCGAACGACTCAGCGCCGCCGCCGTAACCGGCAATTATTTTGAGACGTTGGGCGTAGCGCCGGCTCTCGGGCGCGCGTTCCGGCTCGAAAACGAAAAGACAGGACAGGATCAGGTGGCCGTCCTGAGCTACCGACTTTGGCAGAAACGTTTCGGCGGTGATCCGAACATTGTGAATAAGACGATCACGCTTGACGGAAATACCTGCGCCGTACTTGGCGTGATGCCCAGGGAATTCAATTTTCCGGCGGCAACGGATCTGTGGGTGCCGATGAACTTCGATTCGCGCCCAGGCATGAAGCAACGTAAGGCCCACTTCCTGCGACCCGTGGGCCGGCTCAAACCCGGCGTCACGATCGCGCAAGCGCAAGCCGACACGGACAACGTGGCCCGACGCCTGGAAGAGCAGTATCCCGACACCAACACAGGCTGGAACCTGCGGCTGGTTTCGTTACGAGAACAACTAGTGGGCAAAACCAGGCCAACGCTCTTCATTCTTTTCGGCGCGGTTGGCTTTGTGTTGCTGATTGCGTGCGCGAATGTAGCCAATCTTCTGCTTGTACGCGCTGCGACTCGTGAACGAGAGATCGCTTTGCGCACTGCATTGGGAGCCGGACGACTGCGTATCGTGCGCCAAATGATTACCGAGAGTGTGTTGCTGGCTTTGGTGGGAGGAACGTTGGGAGCTTTACTCGCTGTTTGGGGAGTCGAGCTCCTGGTCGTTCTCAGCGGCGACAACATTCCAGCGACGGCGCAGGTGAAGATCGATGCAAACGTCCTCGGGTTCACTCTGTTGATTTCATTGTTGACCGGAGTGCTGTTTGGTCTCGCGCCGGCGCTGCGCACGATGAAATTGAACCTCAGTGAAGCACTCAAGGAAGGTGGGCGCTCCGGCAGCGAGGGCCCTCAACGCAATCGCACTCGCAGTGTCCTCGTCATTCTCGAAAGCGCGGTGGCAGTGATGCTTTTAATCGGAGCCGGACTGTTGGTGAGAAGCTTTTTGAAGCTGCAGAACACGGACCCGGGTTTTGATGCCCACAACGTTCTAACGATGAGGGTTGACCTCCCGGAACAGAAGTACGGCGAAGACGAGAAAGCAGCGAACTTTTACCAGCAGCTCGAAGCGCGTGTCGCCAGTCTTTCCGGTGTTGAAACGGTTGGCATGATTAGCGAATTGCCAATGACCGGCCAGCCTAATGACATGCCTTATTACGTCGAAGGGCGACCACCTTCATCTCCGGATCAAAGTTTTGACGATGATTTTCGCCGCATCAATCAGCACTACTTCAAGGCGATGAGAATTCCGCTGTTGCGGGGCCGGAACTTTACCGAACCGGAAGTGAGGCAAGGCGCCAAGCTCCTGGTCGTCAGCGATCTGCTCGTGCAGCAGGTGTTCCCCAATGAAGACCCTATCGGCAAACGACTGGTGATGGCCATTGGCAAGGGCGATCCTTTCGAAATCATCGGGGTGGTGGGCGACGTTCGTCATCGAGCTCTTGAAGTTCAGCCGGGGCCGATCATGTACATGCCGCATTACGACCCGTCGATGAACGTTGTCATTCGCACCCAAAACAATCCCGCGGGGTTTGCGGCCGCGGTGCGCCGCGAGGTTCATGCAATTGATTCCGACCAGCCAGTGGCGGCGGTTAAGACCATGGAGGACTGGCTCGTTACTTCAACGGCCGGCCCTCGTTACCGCACCACGCTGATCGGCTTGTTTGCGTTACTGGCTTTGCTGCTTGCATCGACGGGCATTTACGGGGTGATGTCGTATTCGGTTACGCAACGAACGCATGAGATTGGCGTGCGCATGGCGCTTGGAGCCAGGCAGTTTGACGTGCTGAAGCTGGTGGTTCGTCAGGGAATGCTGCTGGTGTTGCTTGGGGTCGGATTGGGACTCGTGGGCGCCTTCGCGCTCACCAGAGTGATGACTTCGCTTCTGTTTGAAGTTCCAGCCAAGGACCCGTTGACGTTTGTGGCGGTGTCGGCGCTGTTGGCATTGGTGGCCCTGATCGCTTGTTACATCCCCGCGTATCGAGCCACAAAAGTCGATCCGTTAACTGCACTGCGTTACGAGTAGCACAGACTTCAGTCTGTGTTCAGTGTGAATTGAGTCTACCGAGTTGAAAGAAGTCAACGTTGAAAGACTCAAGACAAAAGGAAGTGCCGTCGGGACAAAACACAGACTGAAGTCTGTGCTACTAAGACATGATCCTACAAGACCTTAGATATGGCGCGCGGATGTTGATGAAGAAGCCTGGCTTCGCTGTGATCGCCATCATCACGCTGGCCCTGGCTATCGGCGCGAACACCGCAATCTTCAGCGTGGTCAGCGCCCTGCTGCTTCGTCCATTGCCTTACGACCGGGCCGAGCAGTTGGTCTTGCTCGGTGAGAAATCCACTGAAGGAAAGAGGATTCCGGCTTCTTACCCGAACTACGAAGATTGGCGCGCGCGAGCCCAATCGTTTACCGGCATGGCTTCGTCTCGCGGTCTTGTATTCACTCTCACCGGCGTAGATAGCCCGCAAAGACTCAACGGCCGCATGGTCAATTGGAATTTCTTTCAGCTTCTCGGCGTCAACGCTCAACGCGGACGTTTGTTCGAAGCCGCGGACGATCATTTCGGAGCCGCGCGCACCGCGATGCTCAGTCACGGCTTGTGGCAGGAACGGTTTGGCAGCGATGCCAACATCGTCGGCAAGTCGCTGCTTTTAGATGGCGAGTCATTCACGATAGTCGGCGTGTTGCCGCCCGGTTTTGAATACTTTCGCAAAGCAGATGTGTTCGTTCCCATCAGTCTCTTTCTGAAGCCGAAGTCGGGGTTCGCTGACCGTGGGAGTGCGTTCGGACTTTATGCCATCGCGCGCTTGAAGCCGGGCGTCACTGTTGCCCAGGCCAACAGCGAGATGGCGACTTTAGGAAATCAGCTCGCAAAAGAATACCCAACGATCAACGGAGGAAAGAGTGGGCTCGCTCAACGTCTGCAAGAGGTTATGTCAGAAGAGGTGCGACTCGCATTGCTGGTCTTGTTGGGCGCAGTCGCTTTCATTCTTCTGATCGCCTGCATCAATGTGGCGAACCTGCTGCTGGTCCGAGCGGCTGATCGGCAGAAAGAAATGGCGCTCAGGCTCGCGCTCGGCGCCGGGCGTTGGCGTATCGCTAAACAACTACTCAGCGAAAGTTTGTTGCTCGCGATCCTGAGCAGCGGCATCGGTTTGCTCGCCGGGCGTTGGATGTTGGATGGGTTGTTGGCTCTTGCACCCCAGGATACGGCGCTGATCGCTCGCGTCAACCTCGATAAGACTGTGCTGCTATTCAGTCTCGGGCTCACCGGGCTTACCACTCTTCTTTGCGGTTTACTGCCGGCGCTCCAGGCCTCGAGAGCTGATTTGCAAACGAGTTTGAAGGAAGGTAGTCGCTCGATCATCGGCTCGTCACGCGAGCGTATGCGCAAGGGCTTGCTGGTCGCCGAAGTTGGGCTGGCTCTCGTATTGCTCACGGGCGCCGGATTGTTGATTCGTTCGATGTACAACCTGCTGCACGTCGATCCGGGTTTCAAGTCCGACCACTTGTTGACCATGCGGTTCAACCTCACCGGGGATAAATACAATCCGCAAACAGGTCGCATCTTTTATGACGAGTGCCTCCGACGAGTTGAAACAGTGCCCGGTGTCAAAGCCGCGGCGCTCACGCTTTCATTGCCCATCGACGGCTCGTATTGGGATTCCGTTTTCATTGTTGGCGATAAGCCTGCCCCTCAACGAAGTGAACTGCCCGATTCCGACTACGTTCCCGTGAGCCCGAGTTATTTCGAGACCATGGGCATCAGGTTAGTCAGAGGCCGGCTGTTCAACGTTTCCGACACGGCTGATTCCAATCCTGTTGTGGTTGTCAACGAGACGCTGGCGCATCGCATGTGGCCAGGCGAAGACCCGTTGGGCAAGCGAGTGAAGCAAGGGTTTCCGGAAAGCCAGACGCCGTGGCGCGAGGTCATCGGTGTAGTGAACGACGTGAAACTCAATGGCGTTGATGCTGAAACTTCGATGCAGACATATTTGCCTTTTGTGCAGAACCCGGGAACGTCGTTGGCGTTGGTCGCGCGCACCTCCGACAATCCGCTCGCATCAGGCCAGGCAGTTGAAGCCGCGATTCATTCTGTCGATAAAGATCTTGCCGTGTATGCAGTGCTGACGATGGACCAGTTGCTGAGCAAATCGCTCGGGCAACGAAGATTGACGTTGGTGTTGTTGGCTAGCCTCGCAGGACTTGCCCTTTTGCTCGCAGCTATCGGTGTCTACGGCGTGATCACTTATTCGGTAAGGCAGCGGACCCACGAATTAGGCTTGCGCATGGCGCTTGGAGCTCAGCAGCGTGACGTCCTGACCTTGATTCTTTCGCAGGGACTCCGACTCGCCGTGCTTGGCGTGTCGCTGGGGTTGGTGACTGCTTTCGCACTAACGCGGTGGATGGCGAGTCTGTTGTTTGGCGTGCGTCCTTCGGATCCCATGACTTTTATTTCGATTGCGGTGGGACTGATTCTGATGACGTTGTTGGCGTGCTACCTCCCCGCGCGCCGCGCCATGAAATTGAATCCAATCGTGGCGCTGCGCGAGGAATAGAACCGAATGCTGAATGCTGAATGCGGATTGCTGATTGGAGTGAATAGGCGCCGAATTGGCGTCGGAGCCAGGCTCCTGCGATAGCGGGGTGGCACGGACTTCAGTCTGTGTCGGCCAAACCAAATTGAATCTCGGGACTTGAATGACAGGACGGTTGAGTAGCTCAAGTCCGAGGATGAGCTGATTAAGGAGAGCACGAACTTTAGTCTGTGTCGGCCGAACCAAATTGAATCTCGGGAC
>Ga0134125_10000888_pt1 | contig 38369 bp, 37 predicted proteins | sample KB31751_FD_96464 | JGI IMG/M metagenome (GOLD analysis project Ga0134125, IMG submission 96464) | Terrestrial soil microbial communities with excess Nitrogen fertilizer from Kellogg Biological Station, Michigan, USA - KB3-175-1 | ecosystem: Environmental > Terrestrial > Soil > Unclassified ...
ATCGCCGAGGACGTGTGCGACCGCATCGCGATCATCCAGGGTGGACGCATCCGTGCGTCGGGCACCGTGGACGAGCTGATGGCGAGCGCCGCTGCGTTGGGCCAGCACGGGCTCGAGAACTATTTTCTGCAGCTCACGGGCGAGCGCGCGGCGCGCGAGTTGGTCGAGGTGTTGGATGCCTGAGGCGGTGGCCGACGCGCCGCTGCCGGCGCCGACGCTCGCGCACGTGCTGTCGCCGAAGCTGCGCACAGTGCGCAATCGGTCGCGCGCCACCGAGTCGCAGCGCGGTGCCGCGTGGCGCTGGGTGCTGCTGGTGGTCATCGGCGCGGCATTCTGGGCCGGCGTCATCCTGGTGCTCGTGCGGCTGCTCCGCTACTTCAAGAACACACCCGAGATCGGCGCGCTGCTGGCGGGCAAGTTGTTAGGCCTGGTGTTCCTCAGCTTCTTCGCCATCCTGCTGTTGTCGAACATCATCACCGCGCTGTCGAGCTATTTTCTGGCGCGCGATCTGGACATGCTCGCGTCGGCGCCGGTGGATTGGCTCACGCTGTACGGCGCCAAGCTGATCGAGACGCTCGTGCACTCGAGCTGGATGGTGGTGTTGATGGCGGTGCCGATCCTGGCCGCGTACGGCTACGTGTACGAGGGCGGCGTGAGCTTCGTCCTGCTTGCGTTAGGCACAATGCTGCCCTACCTGATCATTCCGGCGGCCGTGGGCGCCGCGCTCACGCTGCTGCTCGTCAACATTTTCCCCGCGCGGCGCACGCGCGACCTGCTGAGCGTGGTCACGCTCCTCGCGGTGGGCGCGCTGGTGGTGCTGTTCCGGCTGCTCCGTCCGGAGCAGCTGGCGCGGCCCGAAGGCCTGCGCTCGCTGGTCGATTTCATCGCGTTGCTTCGCACCCCGACGTCGCCGTTCCTGCCGAGCGATTGGGTGCAGCGCGCGATCATGAGCGCGCTCACCGACCGGTTGGACGTGCTGCCGCTGTACCTGCTCTGGAGCACCGCCGCGGCCGCCGTGGTACTGGGCGCGATCCTGCACCGCGCCCTGTACGCCGGCGGATTCTCCAAAGCGCAGGAGAGCGCGCAACAATGGGCACGCTCCGGCGCGCTCCCGCGCCTGGGCCGCATGGCGCTGGCCCCGTTAGGCACCCTGCGCCGCGAGCTGGTCTGCAAGGAAGTGCGCGTGTTCTTCCGCGACACCACCCAGTGGTCGCAGCTGATTCTGCTCGCGGTGCTGGTCGTGGTGTACGTCTTCAACGTGAAGTTCCTGCCGCTGCGCGGTCAGGGCATCGGCTTCATGCTCGTGAACATCGTGCCTTTCCTCAACCTCGGCTTGTCGGGATTCGTGCTCGCGTCGATCGCGGCGCGGTTCATCTTCCCATCCGTGAGCGTCGAGGGACGCACGCTGTGGCTGCTCAAATCCAGCCCGCTCCCCATGCGCGAGCTGCTCTGGTCCAAATACTGGACCGGGACGCTGCCGCTCTTGGGGCTCGCGCTGCTCATCGTGGGCGTCACCGACGCGCTGCTCCAGGTGAGTCCGTTCATCTACGCCGTGTCGGTCTTCTCGATCATGTTCCTGACGTTCGCGGTCGCCGGCATGGCGCTCGGGTTAGGCGCGATCTTTCCGCGCTACGAATCCGAGAGCGCGGCGCAGATCCCGACGTCGTTCGGCGGGCTCGTGTTCATGCTGTCGTCGGCGGTGTTGATCGGCGCCGTCGTGCTGCTCGAGGCGCGGCCCGTATACTCGTACCTGAGCCAGGAAGCGTTCGGCACAGTGGCCGATCCGACGGACATGGTGATCGGTTTCGCCCTGGCGCTCGCGGTCTGTCTGGCCGGGACGTTCGTGCCGCTCACCGTCGCGGTGCGACGCCTCGACCGGTTGGAGCTGTAGACCGCCCGCCTCTCGTTAGGCGGCGAGCGTCGCCCCGCAGGCCGGACAATACCGCGCACCAGGCTCGGTGACGCTCGCACCGCATCGCGCGCATTCGCCCGCCAGGAAGCGCCCACACGTGGAACAGTAGAGCGCGTCTGTTTCGGGACGCGGGCCGCACGTGACACACGCCCAGCGCGGCACCCGATACGCCAGAATCATCGCCTCCACTTCGGCGTCGCTCACACCCGACGGCGCAGCGTCCTGCGCCCGCAGCGCGGCGAGCGCATCGCGCGTGTACTCGGCCTTCAGCGTAGTGTAGTCGGAGTCGGAGAGCTTTCCTGTTTCGCGATCGAACTCGACCTCGCGCAGCGCGGCGATCGCATCCACCGGTGCCTCGAGCGTGAGCGGCCGCGGCGCCGCGAGATCCGGCCTGCGCGGCGCGACGAACAATGGGACGAGCACGAATGCCAGCGCCGCGAGCGCGAGCACCGTTCCGAGCACGAGAGCGATCATTCGTCGTCGCGCCGCACCAGTTGGTCGAGGCGCTTGAGCTCGTCAGTGGTCGCGCTGACGGGCAGTTGGGCGACCGAATCCGGTTCCGCCGCGGGCGCCGGGTGCCGCCAGCGGCGCAGCAGCGCGATCACGAGCGCGGTACCGCCGCCTAACGCAACGAACGGCATGAACCAGCCGGCGAGGTTGAAGCCGCGCTTCTCCGGTTCCATGAGCACGCGCTCGCCGTACACGTTCACGAATGCGTCGATGATCTCCTGGCCCGAGTAGCCGCCCTCCACGAGCGCCATCACATCGTGGTGCATGGGCGGCGAAACCTGGCAGCTGAAATCCGTAGTGCGGCACGTGAATACATCCAGGTTGCAGCCGCACTGGCAATGGATCTTGTGCTCGAGCGCGTCGCGTTGGGCCTGGTTCATCGATGGCCCGGTACCGCGCGACGGCAGCCGCACGGGACGGTAGCGGGCTTCGTCCATCGGGACGTTGGCCGTGCCCGTATTCATACCCTGCATCGCCTGCTGGGCGGGCAGCATGCGCGCGAGCGACGCCGTTGCGACGCCGGCGCCTAGCGTGGCCAGAAACCGTCGCCGCGTCGGCATCACGTCGCCGCCTCGGCGCCGGCGTCGACGAGCCCCGGCGCCAGCGGCGCCATGTATCCCGCCTGTGCGCGGCGGCGCTCCGCTTGCGGCCACATCACGATGAGTCCGCCTAACGCCATGATCATCCCGCCGTACCACACCCACCACACCAGCGGGTTGAACGTGATCCGCATCTCGGCCGTGTCCTCGCCGATCACGCCCGCGAGCACCGTGTACACGTCCTCGTGCGGCTTGTCGAGAATGCCGACCTCCGTGGCCGGCTCGAACGTGGGGTTGCCCTGGCTGTCGATGTACTGGCGCTTTTCGCTCTTGATCATGCCGACGAACTTGCCGTTGCGGCGCGCCTCGAGCAGCACCGCGGTCGTGTGGCGATTGAGCTCGTCGTAGTCGGACACGCCCTGGCTCACGAACGTCCAGTGATCGCCGAAGCCGTCCACCGCCGAGAATTGTTGCCCGGCGCGCAATGTCACGTCGAATTCCTTTTTGAACGCGAGGCCCGCAAACGCGGCGAACAGCACCACCACGCCGATGTGGACGATGTAGCCGCCGTAGCGCCTGCGGTTGCGTGCGACGAGACGAAACAACGCCATCGGATAGCTCTCGCCGTACATCCGGTGCCGCGCCGATGCGCCCTTCTGGAACTCCTGCAGAATCGTGGCGAGCACGAAGCCGCCGAGCGCGTACGACATCACCGAGTAGTAGGCGCGCATCCCGAACGCGAGCAGTGCCACGCCCACGAGGACGCCGCAGACCACGGGCCCCGTGAACTGCCGGCGCAGATTCCTAACGGAAGCCCGGCGCCACGCGATGAGTGGACCGATGCCCGTGAGCGCGAGCAAGCCGAGCCCGAGCGGGATGTTCACTTGATTGAAGAACGGCGGACCAACCGTGATCTTCGTGCCGCGTACCGCCTCGCTCAGGATCGGGAACAGCGTGCCCCACAGAATGGAGAACGCGATCCCGCACAACAACAGGTTGTTGAACAGGAACGTCGCCTCGCGGCTCACCATGCTCTCCAACTCGGCCCGGGCGCGAAGATCGGACAGTCGCGTCGACACGAGATACGCCGTCGCGGCAATCGCAATGATCAGGAAGCCGAGGAACCAGTAGCCGACGGCCGACTGGGAGAACGCGTGCACGCTCGAGATCACGCCGCTGCGCGTGATGAACGTGCCGAAGATCGACAACAGAAACGCCGAGACCACTAACGTGACGTTCCACTTGCGAAGCATCCCGCGTTTTTCCTGTACCATGATCGAGTGCAGGAAGGCCGTGTTGATAAGCCACGGCAGGAACGACGCGTTCTCCACGGGGTCCCACGCCCAGTAGCCGCCCCAACCCAGCTCGACGTACGCCCACCACATGCCGAGCACGATGCTGACGGTGTTGAAGAACCACGACAGCAGCACCCACCGCCTAACGGAGCTGAGCCACTCGGCATCCAACCGCCGTGTGATCAGCGCGGCGACGGCGAACGCGAACGGGATCGCCGTGGCGATGTAGCCCAGGTACAGGTTAGGCGGATGCGCCGCCATCCCCGGATTCTGGAGCTGCGGATTGAGGCCGCGGCCGTCGGGCGGGATCCAGTCGAGGCGCGCGTACGGATTGGCGCCGAAGCACAGCACGAGAATGAAAAACAGCGCGATCGCCGAAAGCGTGGGCACCACCCACGGCATCAGTTCGCGATTGGTCTTCCGTCCCGTGTAAACGGCAATGGTCGCATAGATCGAGAGGATGAGCGCCCAGAAGAGGAGCGATCCTTCCTGTCCAGCCCAGAACGCCGTGAACTTGTAGACGCTCGGCAGGTTCGCGCTCGTGTACGATGCCACGAAGCGGAACGAGAAATCCGACGTGAGCAGCGCAGTCCACAATCCGATGGACGCGAGCACGACGAACGCACACATTGCGAACAGCGCGCGTCGCGCGCTCGCAATGAGCTCCGTCCGTTGTGTGTACGCGCCCGCGAATCCCGCCGTCGTTCCCCAGGCCGCCATCAGAAGCGCGACCCAGAGCGACAACTCGCCAATGAGGATCACGTGCGCGCCGCGGCAGCTGTGCCCGATCGATACCCGGGCGTCGACCGGTACTTCTGTGGCGCGTTCTCGTATCGCGACGCGCACTTGGCGAGGACCGTCGTCGCGCGGAAGGTGCCGTCCTGCGCGAGGCGTCCGTCCATCACGACATCCACGCTATCGGTGAACGTGTCGGGCGCGAGGCCGTGAAAGCTGACGGGATACGTCCGGGCGCCATCGGTGACGCGGAACGTCATGTCGCGTCCACCGGGCGCGCGCACCACCGAACCCGGGACGACTCGCGCGCCGACCTTCACGCCCGTTCCGTAAAAGGACGGATCGTGTGCGACCTTCGAGGCGAGCTCGGTCGGCGTCAGATAGTAGGTCCCGGTCTGCGCGATCGCGCTCGCCATGAGATAGCCGGCGACGCCGAGGACTAACGCACCGCCTAACAGAAACTTCGTACGTGGTTTCAACGACATATGCTTCGCTTCCTGTGTCCCGACGCCCGCGTGCTAGTGGGCGACTCGCGAGCGTGAGGCTTCGTCCCGCACGCGCGCCATGATGATCTCGAGCTCCGCCTCCGCCTGCGCCCGCTCCTCGGCGCTCCACGCCGCGGTACGCCGGCTCAGATCGCGAACCTGCTGCAGCATTTCGTTGACGAGCGACCGCAGCGCGACATTCGTTCGACGCTCGGCGGTCGGCTGCGACGGTGCTGCAATAGTCGGCTTGCTCGCGGCATCGGTCATGTCGACAACTCCGGGCTCTGGCAAACGTCGGTCCGCCGTCGGACGCGACTCCATGAATATATCGAATGCGGGCGGAGCAAGGTGACACCGGTCGATTTCATTGCGCGTGCGACAGGAACGCCGCTCCGGCGGCCGTCCCTGCCGCGTCCCACGTGAGGTCGCGCAGCGAAAATCCCTCCTGGGTCCACGAGTCGTGCAGCTCCTTGGCGACCCCGACGCTCACCGCTATTCCGGCAGCGCTCACGAGCGCATCGTGGTGGCTCACCCGGGCCGCGCGGAGCGCGCTGTAGCTCGCGCTCTCGACGAACGCGGACATGAAGAAGTGCTTGAGCTTGTCGGGGGCGAGCCATTTGTCGCCGCCCTGGTGGCCGCCGATCGACAAGGAGAGCGCGAGGACGAGGGCGCGCATCAGCCGGCGTCCCGCGCCCAGGCAAGTGTGGTGCGCACGGCACGGGCCCAACCGCGAGCGCCGTCGCGGGCGGCGCCGACGCCCGATCCGGGCTCGAAGCGATGGTACTCGCGCGTCGCCAGGAATGCCGCCGCGTTCGGCCACACGCCCGTGGACACGCCGGCCAATCCGGCAGCGCCTAACGCAGTGGTCTCGATCACGTCGGGCCGCTCCACCGGCACGCCGAGCACGTCGGCCTGGAAGTGCATGAGCCACGCGTTCTCGGTGGCACCGCCGTCCACGCGCAGCCACTCGAACGACGCGCCGCTCCGAGCGCGCATCAACGCCAGTACGTCGGCTGTCGAATAGGCCATCGCCTCGAGCGCCGCACGCACCAGGTGCGCACGCGTCGTGCCGCGCGTAAGACCGACGATGGTCCCGCGCGCGCCGGGCTCCCAATACGGCGCGCCGAGCCCGACCAACGCAGGCACGAAGTACACGCCGCCCGTCGACTCGACCGACGCCGCGAGGCGTTCGGTTTCCGCCGCACGCTCGATGATGCCTAACCCATCACGCAGCCACTGTACCGCCGCGCCCGCGATGAAGATGGCGCCCTCGAGCGCATAGGCGGCCGCGCCGGTTTCGTCGCACGCCACGGTGGCCAGCAAACCGCCCCCGGCCGCCGCGCGCTTGCGACCGGTGTTGAGCAACAGGAACGCGCCCGTGCCGTATGTGTTCTTCCCTTCTCCGGGCCGCCAACAGCCTTGTCCATAGAGCGCGGCTTGTTGATCACCGGCGACGCCGTGAATCGGAATCTGCGCACCGAAATGCTCGCTGCGCGTGGTGCCGAACGACGCGCTCGATGCTCTGACCTCGGGAAGCATGCGCCGCGGAACACCGAACATCCGGCAGAGATCGTCGCTCCAGTCGAGCGCGCCGATGTCGAACAGCATCGTGCGTGATGCGTTAGTCGGATCCGTCGCGTGGACTTCGCCGCCGGTGAGATTCCAGATGAGCCACGTGTCCACGGTGCCCGCCAGCAGCTCGCCGCGCTCGGCACGTTGGGCGATCGTGTCGTGCGACAACAACCACTCGAGCTTGGTGGCCGAAAAGTACGGATCGATGACGAGGCCGGTCCGCGCGGCGATCGCATCCGATTCGCGCGCCAGCTCGCCGCAGCGCTGAGCCGTTCGACGGTCCTGCCACACGATCGCGCGGCCCACCGGCTCGCCGCTGGATCGATCCCACATCACCACCGTCTCGCGCTGGTTGGTGATGCCAATGACGCCGGGCATCACGTTCGCCTGCGCAATGGCGTCATGCGCGGCGGCAAGCGTGCACGCGATCAGATCGTGCGCATCGTGCTCCACCCAACCCGGTTGCGGGAAGTGCTGCGGGATCTCGCGGTATCCGCGCCCAACGATGCGTCCAGCGGCATCGATGACGAGACACGTCGAGCCCGTGGTGCCCTGGTCGATGGCGAGGACGTGCTTCACGGTTCGAACCGGTACGGCGGACGGTGGATGCCGCGGTCGCTCACGATGGCGGTGACCAGGTCGGCGGGCGTGACGTCGAAGGCGGGATTCTCGACGGGGACATCGTTAGGCACGATCGCGCGTCCGGCGATGCACGCCACTTCCGCGCGGCCGCGCTGCTCGATCGGGATCGCCGCGCCGCCGGCGATGGCCGCGTCGAACGTGGACGTGGGAGCCGCCACGTAGAACGGAATCCCGTGATACCGCGCCGCGAGCGCGAGCGCATAGGTGCCGATCTTGTTTGCGACGTCGCCGTTGGCGGCGATCCGATCCGCACCCACGATCACCAGGTCCACGCGACCATCGCGCATGGCACCCGCGGCCGCACTATCGGTGATCACCCGAACGGGCACGCCGGCGCGCGACAGCTCCCACGCCGTTAGCCGGGCGCCCTGCAGCAGTGGACGCGTCTCGCACGCCAGCACCGACACGCGCCGTCCGCGCTCCGCGGCCACGTAGACCGGCGCGAGCGCCGTGCCGATGCCGGTGGTGGCGAGCGCACCGGCGTTGCAGTGCGTGAGGACTTGCGCGCCGTCGGCGAGCAACGGTTCGCCTAACTCACCGATCCGGCGGCACATCGCCGCATCGTCCGCGAGCAGCGCGTTCGCTTTCTCCCGCATCGCGCGAAGCGCCTCGGCGCCCGACGCAAACGGCCGCATGGCGTCGGCCAGGACCGCATTCACGGCCCATGCGAGATTCGCCGCGGTCGGTCGCGTGCTGACGATGCGCTGCGCATGGACCGCGGCGCGCGCGCGCAGTCCATCGACCGTCTGATCGCTGAACGCGTCGAGCGACACGACGAGGCCCATGGCTCCGGCAATACCGATGGCCGGCGCACCGCGCACGGCCAGCGACGAGATGGCGGCGCACACGTCGTCGAGGGAGCGCAGGTCGCGCTCGACGAACTGCTCTGGCAACGCGGTCTGATCGATGATGCGGACGGCATTGCAGTCCGGCGCCCAGCGCACGGCCTGGATCGGTTGCACGGCCGTAAACGTACCCACGGTATGGCTGGGGCGGAACACGGACTGCTCAGGGCGGCGGCACGGACGCGCATTACATTTCGGCTCGCGCACCCCGTGCGGCCGACGCCGTCCATCTCTCACCCCAGCGCCCGCCGACCATGCCCTTCGAGAATCTCGCCTTCGACGTCCACGATCGCGTGGCGACCATTCGCGTCAATCGCCCCGACAAGCTCAATGCGCTCAACGACGAGACCATCGCCGAGTTGGATGAGGCGATGGCGCTCGTGGAGCGCCGCGACGACGTGGCGGGCGTGCTCATCACCGGCGCGGGCACCAAGGCGTTCGTGGCCGGCGCGGACATCGCCGAGTTGTCGCGGCAAGGTCCCACCGACGGACAGGCGCGCGCGCGCACCGGGCAAGCGGCGTTCTCGCGCATCGAATCCTGTCCCAAGCCGGTAATCGCCGCGGTCAACGGCTTTGCGTTAGGCGGCGGGTGCGAGCTGGCCATGGCCTGCCACATCCGCATCGCCGCGGACACGGCCAAGTTCGGCCAGCCGGAGCTCAAGTTGGGCATCACGCCCGGCTACGGCGGCACCCAACGCCTCGCCCGCCTGGTGGGCAAAGGACGCGCGCTGCAGCTGCTGCTCACCTGCGAGATGATCGACGCCGCCGAGGCCTATCGCATCGGCCTCGTGAACAAAGTCGTACCGGCTGCCGAGCTGCCCGGTGAAGCCGAGCGCATGCTGCGCCAGATCATCGCGTTCGGCCCGCTCGCGGTCGCGCTCTGCATCGAGGCCGTGAACCGCGGCGACGATCTGCCGCTCGATGCGGGGCTGGAGCTCGAAGCGTCGTACTTCGGTCTGCTGTCCGCCACCGCCGACATGCACGAAGGCATGCAGGCGTTCCTCGAGAAGCGCGCGGCGCGGTTCAGCGGCCGTTAGGCATGGTGGTGGCCGACGCGCGCCCGCATCCGGCCGACATACCGGCTACCGCGTCAGCGACGCCGGCGCGCGCGCTGGTCACGAGCCTCGCCGTTCGCGATTTCCGCAATCTCGCGCGCGTCGACATCGCCCCGCCGCCGGAGGGCTTTGCGCTCGTGGGCGAGAACGGCCAGGGCAAAACCAACCTGCTCGAGGCCATTCATTATCTCCAGTTGCTGCGCTCGTTCAGAGGCGCGCGCGACGCGGAGCTCGTCCGGTTCGACACGGCGGGCTTCTACGTCGCGGCCGAGATCGCGAACGCGCCGCACCGCACCGTCTCGGCGGGGTTCGAGCGCGCCGGCAAACGCAAGCGCGTGTTGGTGGACGGCAACGAGCGCCAGCGCCTGACGGATGCGTTAGGCGCCTTCCCGGCCGTGTTGTTCTCGCCCCGCGACGCGGAGATCGTCGCCGGCGCGCCGGGCGCGCGGCGGCGCTTCCTGGACATGATGCTCGCGCTGAGCTCGCGCCCGTACCTCGCGGCATTGCAACGCTACCGCGCCGCACTCGCCCAACGGAGCGCCGCGATGCGCCGGCCGGGCGTCGCCGGCGCCCGGCAGGAGCAGAGCGTCGCCGTGTGGGAGGCGCCGCTCGCCGAACACGGCGCCGTGCTCTGGCGCGCGCGCCGCGACTGGACGCTCGCCCAACGCGCGCGATACGCCGAGCTCTGCGCCGCCATCGGCGAGCGTACGCCGGCGGACCTGTCCTACGCGAGCAGCATCGGCGAACCGGACGACCCCGAAGCGGCGCTCCGCGACGCCCTCGCGCGCAACCGCGCCGCCGACATCCGGCGCGGCCTGACGCACGCCGGTCCGCACCGCGATGACTTGTCGCTCACCCTCGGCGGCCGCAACCTGCGCGCCTTCGGCTCGGCCGGACAGCAGCGCACCGCGGCGATCGCACTGCGGCTGCTCGAGTCGGCCACGCGACGCGCCGCATCGGGGAGCGAGCCGGTGATCCTGCTCGACGACCCCTTCGCCGAGCTCGATGCGCGTCGCGCCGCGCGCATCCTCGAGCTGCTCGTCGCCCAGGGCAGCGGCCAGACGATGCTGGCCGTGCCGCGCGCCGACGACATTCCGGCGCGGCTCACGCGCCTCGCGCGCTATCAGATCTCGGCCGGCGCCGTGCGGAGCGAGAGCGCATGACGTCGCGCAAGGGACCGCCCGAACCGTTAGGCAAGGCGCTCGCCGGGTTTCTCGAGCGTGCCGGCCTCACCGCGCGCATCGAGCAAGCCTCGATCGTCGACGAGTGGCCGCACCTCGTGGGTGAACAGATCGCCGCCGTGACCGCGGCACGAATGGTCACCCGCGACGGCACCTTGTTCGTGGACGTCGCGACCAACGCCTGGATGCAGGAGCTCTCGCTCATGGAGCCGCAGTTGCTCAAGGCGCTCCGGCAACGCCCGGCGGGCGCCGGTGTTCAACGCATCCGATGGCGCCTCGCGCGCGTCTGACGCCTGTTGCGCGGTCTGGCTTGCCCCTGCGCCCACCGTCATATTTCCAGCCTGCCCCTGACCACATAGGCGCCTCCCCCGGAGCGGCTGCCACTCCTCGTTCCCCATTCGCGACATGAGATCGTTTCTCACTCGAATCGCACTCGCCCTCGCGGTTCCGGTTTCGCTGTCGGCCCAGCAGGCCGCGGCGCCGGATGCACCGGAAGGCGGGGTCGTCCCTCTGCCGCCAGTTACGCTGCCGCTCAAGCACGCGCCGCGGCCGACGACGGGTCCCATCAGCGCCGCCGATCTCATGACGCGGCTCTACATCTTCTCCGATGACTCGATGCAGGGCCGCGAGGCGGGTGCGCCCGGCAACGTGAAGGGCACCGATTACATCGCGAGCGAGATCAAGCGGATGGGCCTCAAGCCCGCCGGCGACAACGGCACGTATTTCCAGACCATTCCGCTCGAGACGCGCTCCGTCGATTCGACATCGTCGATCGTAGCCGGCGATACGAAGCTCGCCGCGAATACCGACTTCGTCGTCTTGTCGCGGCAGCCGGCCACCGCGTCCAACGTTCCGGTGGTATTCGGCGGCGATATGGCCGACAGTGCACGCATCGGCCAAGCAGACGCCAAGGGCAAGTTCGTCGTGTTCACGGCCCACGGCGGGTGGACGCGGTTTCTGCGCGCCGCGCGTCGCGGCATGGGGCTCGAAGGTGCGACGGCAATCGCAGTCGCGACGCTCGACAGCGTCCCGGAACAGATCCGCGGTTTCCTCACGCGCCGGCAGACGTTCCTCAACGACAACGCGACCCCCACGCCGAGCGGCCCGGCAGTGTTCTTCGTCAGCCAGGCCGCCGCCACCAAGTTGTTAGGCGCGGATCCAAGCAGCCTGACGGTAGGCGCTGCGCACGGCACGGCGAACATTGACGTGCGCCTCGACACGAAGCCGGCGACGAACCCGGCGCGGAACGTCGTCGGCATCATTGAGGGCAGCGATCCGAAGCTGCGCGGCGAGTACGTCGCCATCGGCGCGCACAACGATCATATCGGCATGATCCAGCACCCAGTGGATCACGACTCGCTGCGCATCTGGAATCACATCGTGCGCCCCGAGGGTGCCGACGATGGCGGCAAGGAAGCGACGCCGGCCGAACAGTCCGAGGTCGACAAGGAGCTCGCGGCGTATCGCGCCGCGCACCCCAAGAGCGACCGGTCCGATTCGATCGACAACGGCGCCGACGACGACGGTTCGGGCAGCGTCTCCGCTCTCGAGATGGCCGAGTACTTCTCGTCGATGAAGACGAAGCCCAAGCGCTCGCTGCTCTTCGTCTGGCACGTCGGCGAAGAAAAAGGGCTACTCGGCTCGCGCTACTTCACCGATCATCCGACGGTGGCGCGCGACAGCATCGTGACCCAGCTCAACATGGACATGGTGGGACGCGGCGATGCGTACGATGAGACGGGCCGCACCAAGGCGGGTACGCCGATCCACGGCGGCGCCGGCTACCTGCAGCTCGTGGGATCGCGCCGTCTGTCCACTGAGTTAGGCGACTTGATCGAGAAGGTGAACAAGGAGGATTATCACAACCTGACCCTCGACTACTCGATCGACGCAGACGGTCATCCGGCGAACATCTATTGCCGCAGCGACCACTACGAGTACGCGCGGTACGGCATTCCGATCACGTTCTTCACGACGGGTCTGCACTCCGACTACCACCAGGTAACGGACGAGCCGGAGTACATCGACTACGACCACATGGCCAAGGTGGTAAACTTCGTCGCGGATGTGGCGCTCCATGTCGCGAATCTGGATCACCGCGTCGTGGTGGATCATCCGAAGCCCGATCCGACCGGGGCCTGCCGGCAGTAAACGACGCGGCGGGTACGCACGCACGACGGGCGCACCGCTGGCACCGAGCCATCGGTGCGCCCATTTGTTGGGCGGACAGGACCGGACACTGCCGGATCGTTCGGGTGCGGAAATACTGGGTTCGAATCTCAAGTAGGTCGTCCAGTCGTGTCCGGCTGTGCCCGGTCGTGTCCGCCTTAACTGCTTGATTTCACAAGAATTTAGAGCTATATTTTAATGGTTGTAGGGCGGTCGAGTTTCGGTGTCTGTTCGTCATCGCGTCGCGGCCCTCCCGTACGAAGAACCCGCCAAGGAGTACGAGCATCGATGACGCAATACGACGCTGGTCAAATTCAGGTCCTGAAAGGCCTCGAGGCGGTTCGCAAACGCCCGGGCATGTACATCGGCTCCACGTCGTCCCGCGGGTTGCACCATCTGGTCTACGAAGTCGTCGACAACTCCATCGATGAGGCGATGGGCGGCTACGCCGACAAGATCGACGTCACCATTCACGCCGACGACTCGATCACCGTCGTCGACAATGGACGCGGCATTCCGGTCGACATCCATCCCACCGAAAAAATTCCCGGCGTCGAGCTCGCGATGACGGTGCTGCACGCCGGCGGCAAGTTCGACAAGAACACGTACAAGGTGTCGGGCGGACTGCACGGCGTGGGTGTGTCGGTGGTGAACGCGCTCTCGGCGCAGCTCAAGGTTTGGGTCAAACGCGACGCGCAAGAGTACTACATGGACTTCACGCGTGGCGTCACCACCACCAAGCTCAAGTCGCTGCGCAAAATCGGCAAAGGCGACCGCGGCACTACGGTCTGGTTCAAGCCCGACGATACGATTTTCACCGAGTTGTCGTTCGACTATGCGACGCTGGCGACGCGTCTGCGCGAGCTGTCGTTCCTCAACAAGGGCGTGACGATCACGCTCAACGACGAGCGCCCTGATCAGAAAAAGCAGGATGTCTTTCACGCCAAGGGCGGCCTCAAGGAATTCGTCGCCCACCTCAACGGGAACAAGAAGCCGCTGCACCCAGACGTCATCTACCTCGAGACCGAGCGGGATGACATGGGCATCGAAGTGGCGATTCAGTACAACGACGGCTACAACGAGACCGTCTTCTCGTTCGTCAACAACATCAACACCATCGAGGGCGGCACGCACCTCACGGGATTCAAGAGTGCGCTCACGCGCGTGGTCAATCAGTACGCGCAGAAGGGCAATTTCCTCAAGAAGGCGGACTTCGTCCTGAGCGGCGAGGACGTGCGCGAAGGCCTAACGGCCGTGCTCTCGGTGAAGGTGCGCGAGCCGCAGTTCGAAGGTCAGACGAAAACCAAACTCGGCAACTCCGAAGCCGAGGGCGCCGTGCGGAGCGTGATCAACGAGTTCCTCGGCGCGTATCTCGAGGAGCATCCGCGCTCGGCGAACATCATCGTCGAGAAGGCCGTGTCCGCCGCGCGCGCCCGCGAGGCAGCGCGCAAGGCGCGCGACCTCACGCGCAAGAAGTCCGCGCTCGACGCCGGCGTCCTGCCGGGCAAGCTCGCCGACTGCTCGCTCAGCGACCCGCCGCTCTGCGAGCTGTATCTCGTCGAGGGCGACTCCGCCGGTGGTTCGGCCAAGGGCGGACGCGCGCGCGAATTCCAGGCGATTCTCCCGCTGCGCGGCAAGATCCTCAACGTCGAAAAAGCGCGCATCGACAAGGTGCTGTCCAACGAAGAAATCCGCTCGATCATCACGGCGATCGGTGCGGGCATTCGCGACGACTTCCAGATCGAGCAGGCGCGCTATCACAAGATCATCATCATGACGGACGCGGATGTGGATGGCGCGCACATCCGGACGCTGCTGCTCACGTTCTTCTTCCGGCAGATGCGCGAGCTCATCGATGCGGGTTTCGTCTACATCGCGCAGCCGCCGCTCTACCGGGTGGCCAAGGGCAAGGAAGAGTACTACGCCTACACGGAGACCGAGCGCGACTCGTACGTGCAGCGCTTCGGTAACGGCGATGGCGCCAAAGCCAACGTCGTGATCCAGCGCTACAAGGGGTTAGGCGAGATGAACAAGGATCAGCTCTGGGAGACCACGATGAATCCCGAGCGCCGCACGCTCCTCAAGGTGGACATGGAAGACGCGGTGGCGGCCGATGAGATCTTCCAGATGCTGATGGGCGACGAGGTCGAGCCGCGGCGCGTGTTCATCGAGTCGAACGCGAAGTTCGTGAGCAATCTCGACATATAAGGGCGAGGGAAGCGCGCGCTTGCGCACGCTGTGGGAAGCGCTTCGCTTGGGGAATCGGCCGCTGCCACGGCCTTGGGGAATAGGCACAGCACCTCGCTTCCGCGACCCTGGTTGATGTTCGGAATCGGACGGACCGTCCCACGTACGGACAGCGGTATCGTTCGATCGGTAGTTGCGCCGCGTAATCAACCCACGCTGCATCAACGAGTTCGCCGTTGGGCGAAAGCGGCACGATAGTTCCACTCTGACGCGCGCGATGACGCTCATCATCGCCCCATTCCCACAGGCCGCGCAGCGGCCGATTCCCCAAGCGAAGCGCTTCCCACAGCGCGCGCAAGCGCGCGCTTCCCTCGGCCTATGTCACTGATCCAAGACGCCCGCTTCGGCCTGCGCAAACTCATGCGCATGCCCGGCTACACGGCGATCGCCGTGGCCACGATCGGCATCGCCATCGGCGCGACCACCGCGATCTTCAGCATCGTCGACAACGTGCTGCTCAGGCCGTTGCCCTATGCCGATCCGTCGCGCTTGATGTTCATCGAGTCGTCATCGCCCGAGGGACGGCCGATGGACATGTCGCCGCCCGACCTGGATGACTATCGCGCCCAGAGTCACAGCTTCATCGGGATGAGTCCGGCGCAAGGCGGCGGGAGCGTCACGCTCAACCGGCCCGGGCTGCCGGCGCTGCGACTCAACCGCGCGCGCGTGGGCGCCAACTTCTTTTCTCTGTTAGGCATCACGATGCCGCGCGGCCGAGGCTTCGTGAGCGGGGAGGATTCGGCGAAGGCGCCAAAGGTCGTGGTGCTTTCCGATCTCGCGTGGCGCCGATGGTTCGGGTCCAATCCATCCGTTGTGGGCACGTCGATTCGTCTGAACGACGATCTCTATCGCGTGGTGGGCATCGCGCCGCCGCGATTCGCGTATCCGCAAAATCCCGACGTCTGGATTCCGGCTGTCTGGCGCAGCTACGAGCGGGGTGATCCCGCGCGAGGCTTCCATGAAATGTCGGCCATCGGACGGCTGCGGCCCGGCGCCACGGTGGCCGGTGCCCGAGCCGACCTGCAAGCGATCGCTGCTCGCATTGCGCACGACTTCCCGAAGTCGGATGCGCGGATCGGCGCCTACGTGTCGCCGCTGCGCGACCAGCTCGTCGGCGACGTTCGGCCGGCGTTGTGGTCGTTGTTAGGCGCGGTGGGCCTGGTGCTGCTCATCGCTTGCGCGAACGTGGCCAACTTGTCGCTCGTGCGCGGCGCGGCCCGGTCGACTGAAATCGCGGTGCGCACAGCGCTCGGCGCGCCGCGCTCGCGACTCATCCGGCAACTGGTGACGGAAAGCCTGCTCGTCGCGTTTGCCGGCGCCGTGGTCGGCGCGCTGCTCGCGGCGTGGGCGGTCGCGCTGGTCGTGTCGTTCGGACCGCATGGTCTGCCCCGCATTACCGAGATCACGGTGAGTGCCCGGATGCTCGTATTCGCCTCGATGCTCGCTGTCGCGACGGGCATTCTGTTTGGCCTGCTGCCCGCGCTCCACGCGACGCGTGGTGATGTCACGCCTGCACTGCGCGACGGCCAGCGCGGTTCGACTCACGGCGGCACATCGCGGACACGCTCGCTGCTCATCGTCACCGAGATGGCGCTGGCAATGGTGCTGCTGGTCGGGGCAGGTCTGCTGATCCGCAGCTTCGAGCGCCTCACGCACGTCGATACCGGCTTCCACGTCGATCAGGTGTACGTGTTCGACGTCGCGCTTACGGGCAAGCAATACAACGACGAGGCGCCCTCCGCCGCGTATGCGACCGAGGTGATGCAGCGCCTTGCCGCCGTGCCGGGGACCGAGCAGGTCGCGGTCGCCGCGGCCCGTCCGTTAGACCCGGATCCGACGTACGGCGTGTCCACGTCATTCACCGTGGATGGCGAGCCCAAACCCGAGCTCGGCCGCGAGCCAGAATCGTCGGTGCTGCCGGTATCGCCCAGCTATTTCCGCACGATCGGGCTCTCACTTGTGCGGGGCCGGGTGTTCACGGAACCGGAAAATCGCTTGGACGCGGCGCCGGTGGTCGTGGTGAACGAAGCACTGGCGAAGCGGTATTTCCAGGGACAGAACCCGATCGGCAAGCACATCACCTTCGGGATCTCGCACACGCCGAGCTCGACAGACACGACCGGCGTGACCGTGCGCGGCGAGATCGTCGGCATCGTGCACGACACGAAGCAGGAGTCGCTCTCGGAAAAGCCGGCGCCCGCCACGTACGTGCCCTACAACACGTTCCCGTTAGGCGTGACCTTCCTCGTCCGGAGCCGGGCGCCGCAGGCGGCGGTCGAGGCCGCGATCGCCGCGCAGGTCCGCGCGGTGGATCCCAACGTCGCGATGTACGAGCTCGGGAGCATGACCGACGCGCTGGCCGCATCGGCGTCGCAGCCGTTGTTCTACACGATCCTCCTCGGCGCCTTCGCGCTCATGGCGCTGCTCCTGGCGACGCTCGGCATCTACGGCGTGATCGCGTTCCTCGTCACCGAGCGCACCCGCGAGCTCGGCATCCGCATTGCGTTAGGCGCGACGTCCGCGACCGTCGTGCGGCTGGTGGTCTCGCGCGGTCTGGTGCTCGCGCTCGGCGGCATCGCGGTCGGCGCGTTGGGCGCCATCGCGGCGACGCGCGGCATTCAGTCGCTGCTCTTCGGGGTGAAACCACTCGACGTCCCGACCTTCGCCGCTGTCGCCATCGTCCTCGGCGCGGTGGCCGCGGCCGCGTCGTGGATCCCCGCACGGCGCGCGTCGCGCATCGATCCGGTGATTGCGATGAAAACCGAGTGACGCGGGAGCGCGGGCCGGCGCGCGCCGCCCTCAACTAACCCGCGTCACACCGTCGATCGTGACCCGATGCGACACCAAGGGCAGCGGGTGATCCGCTTCGTCGGCTATGACGATGGCCGAGCGAAGCGCGGCGCGGCCGGTGGCGATGCCGGCGTCGTCGCGGGCGAAGATCGTGGCCACCGGCTCGCCGCGCTCCACCCAATCGCCGGGCTTGGCCGAGATCACGAAGCCCACGCCGGGGTCCACGCGATCGTCGGGTCGCACACGCCCGCCGCCTAACGCAACCAGCGCGCGGCCGATGCCGCGCGGTTCCACCCGGGCCACGAAGCCGCGGCGCGGCGCCTCGAACAGCTCGCACGCGCCCGCCTGCGGGAGAACCGCCGGGTCATCTACTACGCCCGGATTGCCGCCCTGGGCCTCGATGATCTCCTGGAACCGGCGCGCCGCCTGGCCGGACGAAATCGCGACCTCCATGCGCCGCCGCGCGTCATCGGCATCCGCCGCCACGCCGCCTAACTGAAGCATCTCCGCGCCCAGGGCGTACGTCACCGTCAGGAGGTCGGGCGGCCCCTCGCCCTGCAAGGCGTGGATCGCCTCCTCCACCTCGAGCGCATTCCCGATCGCGCGGCCTAACGGACGGTCCATGGCCGTGAGCAGCGCCACCACCTCGCACCCGTTCGCGTCGCCCAACGCGACCATCGTGCCCGCGAGCTCGAGCGCCTGATCCAGGCTCTGCACCAGCGAGCCCGACCCGCGTTTGACGTCCAGCACCAGCCCCGTCAGGTCTTCCGCCAGCTTCTTGCTCATGATGCTCGACGCGACCAGCGGCACCGACTCGGCAGTCGCGGTGGCGTTGCGCAGCGCATAGATCCCTCGGTCCGCCGGCACCACTTCGGCCGACTGGCCCATCATCACGCACCCGATCCGCTTCAGCTGCGCCACGGCTTCTGCGAGCGTCAGACCCGTTCGCATGCCCGGGATCGATTCGAGCTTATCGAGGGTTCCTCCGGTATGGCCGAGCCCGCGCCCCGACATCATCGGCACCGCCACGCCCAACGACGACACGAGCGGTGCGAGGACGAGCGATGTCTTGTCGCCCACACCGCCCGTCGAGTGCTTGTCCACGCGCGCGCCGGCGAGATGCGCCAACGACAGTTGGGCACCGCTCCGCCGCATCGCGTCCGTCAGCGCCGCCGTCTCGCTGCGGTCGAGCCCATGTACGTACACGGCCATGAGCATCGCGGCCATCTGATAGTCCGGTACGTCGCCGGCGACGTACGACCGGATCAACGCGCTCCATTCGGCCGGTTCGAGACGGCCGCCGTCACGTTTCCGCTCGATGAGCCGTGTGACGAGCATTGACCCTGGTTCGGGGTATTTCTACGTTGTCGCCTGTGCGAGCGCCGCGCGTGCGACCTGACATCGCAAGCTCACCGTTCAATGTCGGAGCTTTCATGCACATCCGCTACCTCGTGACTTGGGCGGCGCTTACGCTCTTCACCGGATCCGCCGCTGGTCAGTCCGCGGCTCAACACATCGCCGAAGGAGACAGCGCGGACGCCGCGCTGCAGCCGACCACGGCGCTCGAGCACTACGAGGCTGCGCTCTCCGCGGACTCCACCAACTACGAAGCGCTGTGGAAGGCGTCGCGCGAAGCCGTCGACCTCGGTGAGTTCGAGCCCGACAAGAACAAGCGCAAGGATTATTTCGCGGAGGGCGAGCGCTTCGCGCGTCGCGCCGTCGCCGCCGACTCGACCAACGCCGAAGGACACTTCTCGCTCGCACGCGCGCTCGGACGCGTCGCGCTCACGTTGGGCGCGCACGACCGCGTGAAGTACGGAAAGGAAGTGCGCAACCAGGCGATCGAGGCGCTCAAGTACGACTCGCTCCACGCGGGCGCACTCCACGTTCTCGGCCGGTGGAACGCGGAGATCATGCGCTTGAGCGGATTCTCGCGCTTCTTCGCGAAAACGTTTTTGGGCGGCGGCGTGTTCGACCAGGCGAGCTGGGACTCGGCTGTCTATTACATGGAGAAGTCAGTGGCCGTTGATCCCAAGCGCATCGTCCACCGATTGGACCTCGCAGAGATTTATCGCGACCGCGACAAGCCCGGCGATCGCGACAAAGCGCGCGAGCAATTCCAAGCAGTAATCGACGGACCGATCACCGAATACAACGACAAGTTCTACAAGAAGCAGGCGACCGAGGAGCTGGCCAAACTCCACTGACCGGCATCGCACGGAAGGCTGCCGGCGCCGCACCCTTGCGGCGCCGCGCATCTCACGAGAGGTTGAGGCTCTGCCGCAGCTTCTTTTCGCCCTTCCGCGCACTTCTCCGGATGTCGTCCCGCAGGTCTTCCACACGATCGGACATGTGCTCGCCGAGGCGACGGGCGCGGCGACGAATGAGGCGCCGTGTCTCATCGCCAGGCTGGGGCGCCATCAATAGTGCCACCCCTGCCCCGACCGCCAGGCCAAGCATGAGGCCGGCGCCAAACATTGCGACGCCCGAGCCTTCACGCTCCGACTCGTTGACCTGCTCGTCGACATCATCTGCATCATCCGAGGTCGCGTCAGACACGTTCACCTCCACTGCGTTGGGGTGGCCGTTATGTATTTGCGAAAGCGGAAACCGGTTGGGCGAGACAACGTTAACTCCCCTTACTCTAGAACCAACGCGAGCGAGCATGGCAAGAAGCTTGCTTAATGCAGCCGTATCTGTCGAGGTCTCCGCTCGAGGACACGAATGACCAGCATCAGACTGAAGACCGTGCTGCTCGTGGAAGACAACGAGGACAACAGAATCGTGTACTCGACGATTCTGCAGCACTTCGGCTATCGGGTCATGGAGGCCTTGAACGGCGAAGAAGGCATCGCGAAAGCACGCACCGAGCAGCCCGATTTGATCCTCATGGATATTTCCATCCCGGTGATCGACGGCTGGGAAGCAACGCAAGTGCTCAAGCGCGATCCGAAAACGCGTCGCATTCCAATCATTGCGCTCACGGCGCATGCGCTGGCGTCGGATCGTGAGAAAGCAATGGAAGTCGGGTGCGACAGTTATCTCGCGAAGCCGTGCGAGCCCAAGACGGTGGTGAGCGAGGTGGAGCGGTTCATTGGTCGAGGCGATGGACGGTGAAGTTCGACGCGCACCGCGGGTCCTGATCGTCGATGATAGTGAGGACAGCCGCGAAGTACTTCGGGTGCGATTCGACGCAACCGGATACGAGACGGCGTGCGCGTGCGATGGCGTGGAGGCGTTGAAGCTCGTCGCAGATTCGCCACCCGACGTGATCGTGCTCGATGTGATGATGCCGCGCATCGACGGCAACGAAGTGGCGCGTCGCATCAAAGCCGATCCGTCGCTGCCGTTCATTCCCATCATCATGCAAACGGCGCTCGACGAAGTCGAGCAAAAAGTTCGTGGCTTGAGCGCCGGCGCCGACGACTACGTCACCAAGCCCGTCGAATTCCTCGAGCTCGAGGCACGCGTGCGCTCGATGCTGCGCATCAAGGCGCTGCAGGATGCGCTGCACAGGCGCGAGTCCGAGCTCGAGCGCGCGAACGCGCAATTGCGCGAGCTCGCAGTGTCCGATCCACTCACGGGGCTCGACAATCGGCGCCGGTTGGACGAGCGCTTTCACGAGATGTTCGAGCACGCGATCCGTCTCAAGGAGTCGTTGGCGGTCGCGATGTTCGACCTCGATCACTTCAAGCTGGTGAACGACGACTTTGGCCACCGGACGGGCGACGAAATGCTTCGCCAGATCGGATCGGTGCTGCGCACATCCATGCGCGAGATCGATCACGTCGGCCGCTATGGCGGCGAGGAGTTTCTGGTCCTCCTCCCCGGCACGGCCATCGACTCTGCGGTGACGTTCGCCGAGCGGGCGCGTCTGAGGGTAGCGGCGCACCGGTTTTCGTTCGAGGGACGGCCATTCCAGGCAACGATTAGCTGCGGTGTCGCGGCCTGGCCGGACCCGCGACTCATGAACCGCGACGCGTTGCTGCAAGCCGCCGACGACGCACTCTATGTAGCCAAGCGAACGGGACGCGATCGCGTCGTCCGCTACGCGAGCGCCGAGTTCACTGCGAACGCCAGGAAATCCCATGACCAGCACGGTAGTGGAGCGCCCGCGGGAGGGGGGGGAGCCGCCATCGGGCAACGGTGATACGATCGCCACGCTGCGCGCGCGCATCGCCGAGCTCGAGCGCGAGCGCGACCACCTCGTGGCCGTCGTCGACATCCTCACCGAGATTTCGTCCTCGCTCCACTTCGTCGACATTCTGCAGACCATCGCCAAGAAGTTAGGCGATACGTTCGGCCTCGATCGGTGCTCGATCTATCTGTTGGGCGAACAGCGCGACGTCCGACTCATGGCGACGTACGAAGCGCCGGCGATGAACAACCTCATCGTCGACCTCGACCGCTATCCCGAGCTCAAGCGGGCGTTCGACAGCGGCGAAACCGTGTTCATTCCCGATGCGGCCGCTGACCCGATGCTGCGGCAGATGCAGCCGGTGCTCGCGCAGCGCAACGTGCGTTCGATCGTGGTCGTGCCGATCCGGTGGCGCGGCACGGTGATCGGCGCGATTTTCCTGCGCACCGAGCGCGACGGCGCGCCGTTTTCCGATCGCGACATTCGCTTCTGCCAGGTGGTGGCAGCCCTCACCGCGAACGCGCTGCGCAACGCCCATCGCTACGAAGCCCTGCAACGCGGGCAGAAGGAAGCCCAACGCAACAGCACGCACAGCGAGCTGCAGCGCATCGCGCTCATCGCCTTCGTGCGCCGATTGCTCGACCGCTACACGAATACGGAAGACCACATGTGGGCGGAGACGCTGCTGGCGACGTCGGCGGATGAGGAGCTCGAGCGGTTGGTGTCCGTCACCCTCGAGGTTGTCGGCGAAGAAGCGAAGAGCTAGCCATCAGGGGAAGCGCGCGCTTCCCTCTCGCATATATTTTTCTGCGTGCCCACGCCCGCAGAACGTGCCCCCGAACTTCGCCGCCTGATCGAGCGCGCGAACCACTGCTACTACGTACTCGACGCACCCGAGGTCTCTGATCGGGAGTACGATCAGTGGATGCGGGAATTGCGCGAGCTCGAAGAGAAATGTCCCGAGCTTCGCACCCCCGACTCGCCGACACAGCGCGTCGGCGCTCCAGTGCAGAGCGCGCTCACCAAAGTCATTCACATGGTGCCGATGCTCTCGCTCGGCAACGCGTTCGACGACGACGAGCTGCGCGAATGGGAAGCCCGGGCCGTTCGCATCGCGGGCGCCGATGTTCACACGGCCGGCTACACCGCCGAGCTCAAGATCGACGGCAACGCCGTCAACCTCACGTACGAGCGCGGGCTCTTGGTGCGCGGTGCGACGCGCGGAGACGGGACGGAAGGCGAAGACGTCACGGTCAACTTGCGCACCATCCACGACATTCCGCTTCGCCTGCACACGCCTAAACCCCCCGATTTCATCGAGGTGCGCGGCGAGTGCTATATGACGTTCGACGGTTTCGAGAAGCTCAACGACCGGCGGCGTCAAGAAGGCGAGAAAGTGTTCGCCAATCCACGGAATTCCGCGGCGGGCTCGCTCCGGCAGTTGGACCCGGCGATGACCGCACGTCGTCGCCTCCGGTTCTTTGGGTACGCGGTCGCGCCGGCGCCCGGTGTCCGGTTGCCCTTCACCACCCAGTGGGGTCTGCTCGACACGCTCGAGAGCTGGGGCTTTCCCGTAGAGCCGCACCGCCGACGGTGCAAAACGCTCGACGAAGTCGTGGCGTTCGTGCAGGACGTCGAGCACACGCTGCGCGCCAAGCTCGCGTTCGGCATCGACGGCGTCGTCGTGAAAGTCGATGCGCTGAACGTGCAGGACGAGTTAGGCGACGTGGGACGCGAGCCGCGATGGGCCGTGGCGCGGAAGTTCGCGCCCGACATCGAAGTCACGCGCCTCAACGACATCAAAGTGAACGTCGGCCGCACCGGTGCGCTCAATCCGTACGCGGAGCTCGAGCCCGTCGAGATCAGCGGCGTGATCGTGAAGCTCGCCACGCTGCACAACGAAGCGCTGGTGCAGCAGAAGGACCTGCGCATCGGCGATTGGGTGCAGGTGAAGCGCGCCGGCGAAGTCATTCCGCAGGTGATCGGGCCGATCCCCGAGCGTCGCGATGGAACCGAGCGCGTGTGGTCGATGCCGCTGCGCTGCCCCGTGTGCAACACGCCGGTCGAGCGCGATGCGGATCAAGCGGCCGTGTATTGTCCCAACGTCGCGTGTCCCGGACGACAGCTCGAAGGGCTCGTACACTTCGCGTCCGGCGGCGCGATGGACATTCGCGGTCTCTCGTACGCGCGAATCCGCCAGCTCATCGACGCCGGTCTGGTCCACGACTTCGCCGACATCTTCTCGCTCACCGTCGAGCAGTTAGTCACGCTCGAACGCTTCGCCCAAAAGAGCGCGGAGAATCTCGTGGCGGCGATCACCGCGGCAAAGCAGCAGCCCCTCTCGCGACTGCTCAACGGACTGGGCATTCTGCACGTCGGCGAGATGGCGGCCCAAGTGTTGGCGCGACACTTCCGCACGCTCGACGCGATCGCGCAGGCCACGGAAGAGCAGATCACGTCCGTCCGAGGCATGGGCGAGATCATCGGGCGTTCGGTCGCCACCTACTTCGCGAACGACACGACCAAAGAGCTCATTGAAAAGCTGCGCGCGCGCGGCGTGAACTTCCTCGAGCCGGCCGGCAAGCACGGATCGTCGCTGAACGGCGCCGGTAGCCTCGCGGGCAAGACAGTCGTCATCACCGGGACGCTGCCCACGCTGTCGCGCAAAGCGGCAACGGAGCTGGTCGAGAACGCCGGCGGGCACGTGACATCATCGGTGTCCAAGAGCACCAGTTTCGTGGTAGTTGGAGGCGACGCCGGCAGTAAACTCGAGCGCGCGCGGGAGCTCGGCGTCGAGACGATCGATGAGGACGAGCTCTTGCGCCGCGCGGGAGCCGAGCCTAAAAACCAGTAACGCGGCGCTGGAGCACGAGCGCCCACTCGTCACGAGGCACGTCCATGGCCGACACGATCAACCTCGCCGATCACTCGCTACTGGCTGTGAGCCGTCCCGCGATGCAGGCGCTGCGGGCCGCGCTCCTGCGCGACGTTGGGCCGTCCGCAGCGGCCGCGCTGCAGGAAGCGGGATACGCCGGCGGCGCCACCGTGTTCGAAGCGTTTCGCGCGTGGCTGCACGAGCGCGGCGATGGCGCGCCGGAGGACCTCGACTTCGAAACATTCCAGCGTCGCGCGTCGGAGTATTTCCGGTTGGCCGGGTGGGGCACGCTGGAAATCGCGTCGCTGCGCGACGCCGTCGCCACGGTCGACACCGACGACTGGGGCGAAGCACATCCCGATGACCAGCTCGACCAACCGGGGTGTCATTTCACGACCGGCATGCTGGCGGATTTCTTCGGCCGCTTTTCGGATGTGCCGCTCGCGGTGCTCGAGGTGGAGTGCCGCTCCGCCGGTCACGAGCGCTGCCGCTTTCTCCTCGGCAACGGCGATGTGATGCGCTTCGTGTACGACCGGATGGAGCAGGGCGAGCCGTACGACGCCATCGTCGCCGCCGTCGAGTGATGTCCGTCCGTTAGGCGGCCAATCGTTCGCCTAACGAGAGGTCACGGCACGGACGTCAGCAGATCCTCGTCCCACGGGAGCACGATCGTGCTCTCGGTTTCCAGCGCCGAAAAGTCGGGCTCGTACGGTCCGGTGCGGAATCCCACCGCCGTGCGCACGTCGGCCGCTCCCGCGTTCACGATCGCGGCGACGGCCAAGCGCATCGTCTCGCCCGTGTCGCACGTCTCGTCCACCAAGAGCACGCGGCGATTGCGCACCTCCGCCGGCGCCACACCGAGAATGGCCGGCGTCTCCCGTACCGACTCGGCATGATAGCGGCGACTCACCACGATCGAGTGGAACTCGCGGCCGAGGATGGCGGCGATCACGGCGCCGGGAATGACCCCGGCTGTGGCGATGCCGACCACCACTTCGGGATCGTACGTGCGGGCGACCTTGAGCGCGAGCGCGCGCGACAGCTCGCCGAAGAGCGGCCAATCCACCTCGAAGACGCCGCGCGTGCGATCTGCGGGTTTGCGTCGTGGCGCCACGTGTCCTCCGGAGTTCGCTGCCGACTTCGCCTCTGCCGCGTAAGCTACCGTCGCGCGCGCGTGCCCGACAGCGCGGTTGCCGCCTTGCGCGGGCGCGCATAAGTTTGCCCTCGACAGCTACGCCGGGTGCTTCCTGCACCGCGCCGTCGTGGTGCGCCCGTCCCACCCAAGTTCTCGACTCTAGACGCAACCGCATGTCCTGGTGGAGCCGCTTGACGGGTGGTGGAACGGCGCACACGCCGCGACCCCAACGTCTCGACTACTTGAGCGAAGCGCTGGCGCTGGAGCGCCAGGGTGACTACGACGCCGCGCTCACGTCGTACCGGCTCGCGCTGCGCGATCAGCCCAACGATCAGCGCATTCTCCAGAACATGGCGATCGCCTATTCGCGCACGGGACGATTGGACGACGCCATCCGCTGCTATCGCCGGGCACTCGAAATCGATCCGCAATTGAGCGGCGCGCATTATGGTCTCGCCTACCTGTTGCTCAAGCGCGGGGATGGCCAGGGCGCCGAGCGTCACCTGACGGCGTTCTTGGAGCATCCACCATCCACGGCCGAGGCCGAACGCTGGGTGCAGCACGCCCGGCAAACCATCGAGCAGATCAGAAGCGGCACCGCACCGGACTCCGGCACGGAATAGCGAGTGGGAACTGTTCTCGCTGTGGTCAGCCAGAAAGGCGGTGTCGGTAAGACGACGACCGCTGTCAATCTCGCGGCGGCGTTCGCACGGCGCGGCATGAAGACTTTGCTCGTGGACGTGGATCCACAGGGCGCCGTGCGGTACGGTGTCGGACTGCGCGCGGACCATGTCACGGTCGGGATCTCCGATTATCTATCGGGAGAGAAGACGCTCCGCGACATCATCCTGCCCACGGCGCTGCCCTGGCTGCGCGTGATTCTGGCGGGGACGGTGAGCGCGGCCACGAATCACGTTGCGTACCAGCACCGGATGGAGGAGTCGACGCTGCTTCCGGATCTCTTGACGATGGCGCGGCAGCGCACGGACGTCGTGGTGGTCGATACGCCGCCGGGGTTGGGCCCGACGGTGGAGCGCGTGTTGTCGGCATCGCAGCACGTGATCGTGCCGCTTCAGGCGGAACCGCTCGCGCTGCAGACGACGCCGCAGATTCTGCGCGGCATCCAGGATGTCGTCGTGACTAACGACGAGCTGACGCTCGACGGACTCGTGCTCACGATGTACGACGAGACGAGCGAGACGAGCGTGCGGGTGGCGGAGTACGTGCGGAAGCATCTCCCGCGCAACATGGTGTTCGATCTGGTGATTCCGCGCAGCACGGCGGCGGCGGATGCGTTCGCGGCGGGCCAGCCGGTGGTACTGCGGTCGCCGGCCGACGCGGCGGCGCAGGCGTACGTGAACCTCGCCACCGAGCTCGCGTCACGGTTCGAGTGATGGGGCGCTCACTGCGGGCGGCCGGGATCGCCTTCCTGATCGCCGTGGTGGCCGCGGCGTGCAACGAGGTCGGCACGAACCCCAACACACCGGTGGCGATCCAGCTCGAGGCGCCGGCATCTCCGTCCGTGCTGCTCGGCGACACCCTGCGCGACAGTCTGGGCCGTGCGGCGCCGCTGCACGTGGTGGTGTTCAACTACAAGAACGACAGCATCGCGGGCATTCCGGTGTCGTTCCTGGCGGTGGACTCGCTGGGCGCGGTGACCGTCGACCCTGCGTTAGGCATCGTGGTGGGACACCAGCTCGTATCACAGGTGCTCGTGGTGGCCACAGCCGCCGGTCTCCAATCGATTGCGGACACGATCACGGTAGTCGACACACCCTCGGTGATGGTCGCCGAGGATTCGGCGCGCGACAGCGTCGACTTCAGCTTCGCCGGCGGATTGCGAGATACCCTCGTGACGCTGCGCGTGCGCCTCGTGCACCAGCCCGATACGGCTTCTGTGCCGAAGTACGCCGTGCATTACACGATCCTGCACCCGGCGCCGTACGACAACACCGACTCGACCAACGTGCAGCTCGTGAAGAACTCCAACGTCGCGCAGCTGGTGGATACCACGGACGCGACCGGCAGCACGAACCTGGCCCTACGGCTCACGCCGTTCACGCATCCTTTCAACGACTCGCTCGTCGTGCAGGTGAGCGCGACGGCGCCCGGCGGCCTCCCGGCGGGCAGCCCTGTCGTTTACGTTAGGCGCATCAACGTCCACTGAGCGGCGGCCCGCGCGAGCGGGGTGTGCGCCACGACGACCGAGGTGGTCATGACCGTGACGGCCGAGCCGAACGCATCGACGACACGCGACCCGCACCTGGCGCCGACGACGCTCACGCGTCTCTTCTTCGACGCGGTTGCGGGCTACGACAGGCCTAACGCAATGCAGGTGAAGGTGGGCGGTGCGTACCAGCCGATCTCCCACCGCACGCTGGCGACGCGCGTCCGGCATGCGGCGTTCGGTCTCCGCGCGCTCGGCGTGCCCGACGGCGCGGTGGTCGCGATTCTGTCCGAGAACCGTGCCGAGTGGGCGATCGCCGATTACGCGTGCCTCACCTCGCACTATCTGGATGTGCCCATCTACCCGACCCTGCCCGACGAACAGATCGCGTACATCCTCCGGGACTCGGGGACGGTGGCGATCTTCGTGTCCACCACGGCGCAGGCGCAGAAGGTGGCCGCGGTGCGCGCGTCCCTGCCCGGCCTCACGTGGGTGATCGCGTTCGACGACGTGAGCGGGAACGGCATCGACATGACGCTCGCGGCGCTCGAAGCGCGCGGCGCGGCCGCGGAGACGCCGGATGCGGCAGCCCGCTATCGCGACGATGCGATGGCCATCGCGCCGGATCAGGTGGCGACCATCGTCTATACGTCGGGCACGACGGGCGAGCCGAAAGGCGCCATGCTCACGCACGGCAACATGGCGTCGAACGTTGCCGCTGTCGCCAAGGTCATTCCGATCACGGACCACGATGCGTCGCTGAGCTTCCTGCCGTTGTCGCACGTGCTGCAGCGGCACTTCGACTTCCTCATGTTCGCCACCGGCGTGTCGATCGCATACGTGGAATCGATGGACACGATTACCGTGAACATGACGGAGATTCGCCCAACGTTGGTCGTCGCGGTGCCGCGCGTGTATGAGAAGATCTACGCGCGGGTGCTGGAGAACGCATTGGCGAGCGGTGCGTTCAAGAAGCGCGTGTTCTTCTGGGCGCGGGCGGTGGGCGAGCGGTGGGCGGACGTGCGCCTGGCGGGTCGTACGCCCAATCCGCTGCTCGCCGCGCAATACGCGATCGCCAAGAAACTGGTTTTCTCGAAGTTGCGCGAACGCGTGGGCGGGCGCCTCCGGTATTTCGTGTCGGGCGGCGCGCCGCTGGCGCCGGCGATCAACAGGTTCTTCTACGCCGCCGGACTGGTGATCCTCGAGGGCTACGGCCTAACGGAGACGTCGCCGGTGATCGCGGTGAACACGCCCGACCGGTATCGCATCGGCACCGTTGGGCCGCCGATCTCCGGCGTCGACGTGGCCATCGCGCCGGATGGCGAGATCCTGTGCCGCGGGCCGAACGTGATGAAGGGCTACTACAACAAGCCCGAGGCCACGCACGAGGCCATCGATGACGCCGGGTGGTTCCACACCGGCGACATCGGCGTCATCGAGGACGGATTCCTGCGCATCACGGATCGCAAGAAGGATCTCATCGTGACCGCGGGGGGCAAGAAGGTCGCGCCGCAGCCGATCGAGAACCAGATCAAGATGAACAAGTACGTCTCGCAAGCCGTGATGATCGGCGACCAACGCAAGTTTCCGATCGTGCTGGTGGTGCCGAACTTCGAGCAGCTCGAGAAGTGGGCCAAACTGAAGAACCTGCTCTACGCAGACCACAAGCAGCTGCTCGCCCAACCGATGGTCAAGGCGAAGATGGAGAAGGAAGTGTTGGGCAAGTTGACGGGCCTGGCGCACTTCGAGGCGCCCAAGAAAATGGCGTTGCTGGACCGCGACTTCACGGTGGACTCGGGCGAATTGACGCCCACGCTCAAGGTGCGGCGCCGGGTGATCGACAAGAAGTTCAAGACGCTGATCGACCGGATCTACGCGGACAGCGACACCGCGACCGACGCGTGACGCGCGCCTAACGTCAAAGACGCGGCGCGCGGGCGAGGGTGGTGAGATCCTGTTTCTCCCCCAACCACTCGTGCGCGTCGCGTGCCCGCTCGACGATGCCGGCGGGGATGCCCGCGCCGGCCGGCACGAGGAGCCGGCCCGAGGGCCGCAGCGCAGCCACGCTCGTCTCGAGGAACGGCGGGACGGCGTGCGCGTCGTCCAGCGCGACGGCACGCACCGATTCCGGGCGCATGGGCAGCGTGTCCGCGGCCCGGACCACCGACACGCCGACGCCGCTCGAGACCACGCCTAACGGATTGACCGCCAGCACGTGGACGCCCTCGGCGAGCGCGGCCACCTCGTGCGCGGCGTCGCCCCACGCGCCGGCGAGGACCACCAGGCCGCCCGGTTCCGTTAGGCCCAACAGCGCGGCGGCGCGGAGCGCACGGTCCGGCACGTCGCGCGGCGCGGGCGCCGCCGTCGCGCCGGACGCCGGCGCGCGCGCAGCGGCGGGCCGGAAATCCACGACGCCGTCGACGATCGGGTAGCGCGCGCCGCACACCGGGCAGCCGAGCTCGCCGGCGAGGATGTCACGGTCCTCGAGCCGGTCGGCCGACGCCACGAGCCACGTGAGCTCGTGCGGGCGCGGACACCGGAATGCGTCCACGACCTCGATGAACATGAGGTGCGTCAGCTCGCCGACAGCCGCAGCTCGTCCACGTTCACCGCCACCACGCGCGTTACCGCGTAGAGCACCGCGTCGGCCACGGCCCCGGCGTCGAGCATCGCGTCGCGCGGCGGAAACCGCCCGGTGCCGGCGAGGTCGCCCCAGATGTCGGTGTTCGTTGGGCCGGGCGACACGAGCGTCGCGCGCACGCCGGTGCCGCGCAGCTCCTCGCGCACCACGTCGTGCAACGCGCGCACGCCGAACTTGCCCGGCGAATACGAACCATTCCCGGCGTAGGCGACGCGATCGGCCACCGAGCCGATGGTCACGATGTGGCCGGCGCCGCGCGCGCGCATTGCGGGCACTACCGCGTGTACGAGGTAAAACGGCGCGGTCAGGTTGACGGCGATGGACGACGCGAAATCGTCGGGTGTGATGTCGGTCAACGCGCGCGGGTGAAAGATGCCGGCGTTGTTGACGAGGATGTCGGGCGCGCCGCCGAACGCGAGCGTGATCACCTGCATCGCGCGCCCGACGGCCGCCGCGTCGGACACGTCGCACGGCACCGGGAGTGCGGCCCCGCCTAACTCCGCCGCGCGTTGGGCGAGCGCGTCGGCGCCGCGCGCCAGCATCGCCACGCGCGCGCCGGCCGCGGCGAGCGACCGCGCGATGGCCAGCCCGATCCCGCGCGACGCACCGGTGACGACGGCGCCCCGCCCCGCCAGCGCCGCGACGGACGCATCCGGCTGCGCGGGCGGTGTCCCGCGCGTCACCGGACCGTCGGCGTGTGGCCGTGCGCCAGGTACAGGAATTCTTCGCGCGTCCGCGCGTCGTTGCGGAAGATGCCCCGCACCGCCGACGTCACCGTCTGCGAATTCTGCTTCTGGACGCCGCGCATCATCATGCAGAGGTGGTACGCCTCGATCACCACGCCCACACCCTTCGGGTTCAGCACGTCCTGGATGGCCTGCGCGATCTGCTCCGTTAGGCGCTCCTGCACCTGGAGCCGGCGCGCGAACACTTCGACGATGCGCGGCAGCTTCGACAGGCCCACGATCTTGTTGTCGGGGATGTACGCGATGTGCGCCTTGCCGAAGAACGGCAGCATGTGGTGCTCGCACAGCGAGTACAGCTCGATGTCGCGCACCATCACCATGCTCGAGTGCGACTCCTCGAACACGGCGTTGTTCACCACGTCGCGCACATCCATCTCGTAACCGCGCGTGAGCCACGTGAGCGACTTCGCCACCCGCGCCGGCGTCTTGAGCAGCCCCTCGCGATCGGGGTCCTCGCCAATCAGCTGGAGGAGCCGGTGCACGATCGATTCGAGCTCCGGCGCATGCTCGGGCGTCTGGTCATCATCCGCCTCGAGAAACGCTCGGCCGATGCTCCCGTCCAGGCGCGCCGCCTTACTGCCCTTCGTATTCGACATAGTTGTTGTCCGTCTCCCAGAGGCGCAGGCGCGTGAGGGTCGCCGGACGTACCACCGGCGCCAGCACGTTCCAACATGCGACCACGAGATTCTCCGCCGTCGGATTGATGCCCTGCATGAAATCGACGTCGATGTTCAGGTTTCGATGATCCATTTTGTCGACGAGATGTTCTTCTACCACGTCGCGGAGTTTCTTGAGGTCCATCACGTAACCTGACTTCGCCTCGATGTCGCCGGTGACCGACACGTCGAGGCGATAGTTGTGTCCGTGCCAGTTGGCATTATTGCACGGTCCAAAGAGTGACCGGTTCTCGGAGTCACTCAACTCCGGATTGTGCAGACGATGGGCCGCGTTGAACGTGAGGCGGCGGGTAACGATGACTCGTGGCATGAATGTGGATGATGGGACGCGTCGAACGAACGCGGCGTGCCGACAGTGGGTTCCCGTGGAACCGCTTGAGTCGACTGCGCCGCGCTTCTATGTTCCGCACATGAGACCGCCCCGCCCCCGCGAACGAGGCATTTCTGTTAATACGGACGGCGGCGGTTGAAAGTCAAGGTCGCTCTTGCCACTGCGGCGACCGTCAGCAGCGCAGCATGGTCGGCAGCGTGGACCTTTCCGAGCATGCTGCTCAGCGCATTCCTCGTCGCGTGGGCGGCAGAGGCGGCGCAGTTTCTCATTGCGCAGGGTCTCGCGCTCGCCATCCTCGCGTGGATCCAAACCCTGCCCGAGTTGGCCGTCGAGGCCGTGATCGCGTGGCAGGCCGGGCACGATCCGGTGCGCTGCTTCGTGACGGCGCCGGCGGCCGGATGCAAATCGCATCTCGCGATCGCGAACTTCACCGGCGCGGTGCGGCTGCTCATCGGCGTGGGATGGCCGCTCATCTATTTCGTGTCTGCGTTGGGCAGGCGACGCCACGGCCGTGCGCTGGCGCCGATTCACTTGCACGACGAGCACTCGGTCGAGATCATCGCCACCGTGCCGCCGCTCGTCTATTTCGTCTGGATCTGGCACAAGGCGACACTCGACATCATCGACGCCGTGGTGCTCGTGGCCATGTACATCGTGTACCTTGCCATCCTGTGGCGGTTTCCGCCCAAGGACGAGGAGTCGCTCGAGCAGGCGTCGGCGGTGTCGCGTTGGGCATACTCACGGCCGGGGAAATGGCAGCCGATCACGATCGGGTCGCTGTTTCTGTTAGGCGGCGCGCTCATCTATCTCACCGCGCATCCGTTCCTCAACTCGATGCTCGCGGTGGCGACCACGTTCGGCGTGAGCGAGTTCGTGTTCGTCCAGTGGGTGGCGCCGTTCCTCAGCGAGTTTCCGGAAAAGGTGTCGGCGTTCCATTGGGCGAAGCGCGTGAAAACGGCGCCCATGGCGCTCATGAACATGGTGTCGAGCAACGTCAATCAATGGACGGTGCTCGCTGCCACGATACCGATCGTGTTCTCGGTGGCGCGCGGCGGACCGCATGCGCTGCCGCTCGATCCCACGCAGCGGATGGAGATTCTGCTCACGGTGGTGCAGAGCGTGGTCGCGGCGCTCCTCTTGTCGCGCATGCGGCTCCACTGGTGGGACGCAACCGGCTTGTTCGTGCTGTGGCTGGCGCAGTTCCTCATCGCGGAATGGCGCGAAGAGATAGCAGTGGTGTATGCCTTGTGGGCGCTGGCAATGCTGGCGTCGTGGATCTGGAAGCGTCCCACGGCGCCGCGCATTTTCTGGGAGCTGATACGGGGGCAGCGCACCGTCGGTGGTGCGACTCCGTAGGGCGCGAGGCGAGGCGATCAACTCGCACACAGAAAAATCGAGCCCCGCCGGCAGGCAGGGCTCGAGAAGTTGGAACGAAGAGGATTTTTGAAGCCCCGTCGAATGTATGAGGTCCTCACCCTGCCTTTCGCCTTCCCCGCGCTGGGGCCTGACGTCAAACAAAGTTTGTCGAACCCACCCGAGAGACTTGTTGGCTCAAAAATGTGAGCTCTTCGTCCCATTGCCGCTCGCAATGTAGCGTTCACTTCGGAGCGAGTCAAATCAAATGACGACCGCTGGGAAGAAAGGATTCGTGTACATCGCGGCGTACCCCGTCGCGATCGCAATGCTCGTGTTCTGGGGCGTGATGACATTCGCATTTTCCGGACCCGGATGGGTCCATCTCTTCCTGTCGCTCGGTCTGTTCATTCTCATCTGGCGCATCGTGGCGGGCGGCACGTGGGATGCGTGGCAGCGCTACGTGTCCAAGCGGGACACGAAGGAGCGGCCCAAGTCGTAACAGTGACTGGCGCGACGCGCCATCAGCGCGCGAGCCACACGAGCATCAGAACGCCCCACGCCAGCGTTAGGAGCGTGACGGGCACGCCGGCCTTGAGCACGTCGCCGAATCGCAGCGCCACCCCGCGCGCCGCGGCGCGCTCGGCGACGATGAGCGTGGCCATGGAGCCGAGCAGCGTCAGATTGCCGGCGAAGGTCGAGCTCATCGCCATCACCAGCCAGATGAACCGCGCGTTAGGCAGCTGCGGCACCACCGGGCGCCACAAAATCACCGCCGGGACGTTGGACACGAGGTTCGACAGCGCCGTCATCGCCGCGCTCGTGACCGCCGCGTCGTGCCACGGCGCGCCGTGCAGCGTCGATGCCGCCCGCGTCGTGAGATCCACGAACACCGGCGCCGACTGCACACCGCGCATCACCACGAACAGCGCCGCGAAAAAGAGCAGCAGCGACCACTCGACCTTGGCGAAGGCCTCGGCGGGATCGCGACGGCCGACCGCGATCATGAGCGCGCCGGCCGTGATCGCGACGACGGGCAGCGACAACCCCGCGAGCCACGCGGCGAGCGCACCGCTGAACAGGACCAGCGCACGCGCGACGAGTCCGCGATCCATCGGACGCCCGCCGGCCGGGGCGCTCGTCACGGCGAACGGGCGCGCGAGCTCGCGGCGGAACATCAGCGCCAGGACGCCGTACACGATCGCGAGTCCGCCTAACGACGGCAGCGCGAGCAGCGCCGCGAAGTCGCGGTACGCGATGCCGCTCGAAATGCCGATCAACATGTTCTGCGGATTCCCGGTGATCGTCATCGCGCTGCCGACGTTGGCGGCGAACGCGATGCCCAACAGATACGGCAAGGGCCGCGCGCCCAACGGCTCCAGCGCCGCGAGAACGAGCGGTACGAACACGAGACACACCGTGTCGTTGAGAAAGATCGCGGAGAGCAGGCCGCTCGCCACGATGATGCCGGCGAGCAATGCATGCGGCGAGCGGAATCGCCGCGCGATCCACACCGCCGCCCAGTCGAAGAATCCGCCGAGATCGAGGTAGCCCACCAGCAGCAAGACGCCAAGCAGGAACACGATGACGTCGATGTCGATTGCTGCGTAGGCTTCATGCGGCGGAAGTCCGCCCAACACCACCATGGCGACGGCGCCGAGCAGGGATGCCGCCGGTCGGTTCAAGCGCACGCCCGGGACTTGCTGTGCAGCAATGAGGACGTACGTCACCACGAAGATCGCGAGCCGAACGCTGGTCACGATTCGAGGGAGGTGGGCCGATGAAGGACGTTCCTATGGAAACGGCCGGCGGTCCAACCACACAGGCGACGCCGGAGCCGGAGCCTGCACCCGCCGACGCCACGGGCAGAGGTGTGGTGCTCGTCACGGGAGCCGCGGGTCTCGTGGGCTCGCACACGTGTCGCGAGCTCGCGAGCCACGGATGGACGGTGCGCGCGCTCGTGCGCAGCCCAACCAAGGCCGACCGCCGGCTGGCGGGCGTTCCCGTCCAGATCGTGTTGGGCGATCTGCGCAGCTCGGACACATTGCGTGTGGCCGTTCGCGGCGTGGACGCGGTCGTACATCTCGCCGCGATCGCCATCGAGAAACGCGACGAGTCGTACGAGGACGTGAACGCGGCCGCGACGATCGCGCTGCTCGACGCGGCACATACCGCGGGCGTGCGGCGCTTCGTGCACATGTCGCAGAACGGCGCGTCGAGTGCGTCGCCGTTCCGGTTCCTGCGCAGCAAGGGCGCGGCGCAGGATGCGGTGGTGGCGAGCGACCTCGATTGGACGGTGCTGCGTCCGTCGGTGATCGTGGGACCCGAGGACGAATTCGTCACTGTGCTCGCCCGGTTGGTGCGCCTGTCGCCTCTCGTGTATCCGGTGCCCGGGGGCGGCACGGCGAAATTCCAACCGGTGTCGGTGGACGACGTGGCGCGCGTGATCGCGCTCTCGCTCGAGCGCGCCGATAGCGTTAGGCAGACGTATCCGGTGGGCGGGCCGGCGGCGCTGACGCTCCGGCAGATGATCGAGCGCGTGCTGCTCGCGATGCACGCGCAGCGAATCTTGATTCCGGTGCCGGTGGCGTTGCTTCACCCGGTGATCGCCGCCGCGCAGCGCGTGCTGCCGAATCCGCCGGTCACGACGAGCCTGCTCGAGCTGCTGGCGGTCGACAACACGGTGGGCGACATGCGCGTGTGGACCGCTTTCGGTCTGGTGCCGGCGCCGTTCGCGCCCGAAGAGCTTACGTACCTGCGGAACATCACGGTGCGCGAGGCGTGGCGCTCGCTGTGGTGACGGCGGCCGGGTGGCTGCCTAACGATCGATGCGTCGTCGGGAGAGAACATGGTAGACGACAATGTACCGACGATGCACCGGCACGGCGACGCCCGCTTCCCGGCGACTCGGGAAGCGGGCGCCTGCTCACCGACTCACGGGGACGTGAGCGAGCCGGAGCGCATCGCGGAGAGGAACGTGCTCCCGTCTGTCGGGCTGCTGCTGAAGAACGGCAGCGTGCCGCCCAGGCCCTGCACGTTCCACTGGGTGGCCTTGCCGTTCTGCGGTGCCCACGTCGTGAGGAAGCCCGAGACCGCGTGCAGGTCAGGAAGCGCAAGACTCCACGTTACCGGTACCGAGCCCACATACGCGGCCGTGGTGAAAACGGAAGCAGTGCGAGCGACAGCGCTCTGCGAATAGCTCGCACTGATCGCTTTGTTGTATTGGGTTTGTGACGCAAGCGCGACCTTCGGCCTGTAGTATGGCGTGGTCGCGGCGGCCGAGAACGTCGGGGTCGAGAGCGCTGGTCCGAATGCAAGCGGGCGATTGACGATGGTGCGGAGCCAGACGCCAGTCGTTCTCGTCGCGGTTGTGCCCGACATCGTTCCGGCGAGCAGCTGGAATTCGCCGGTCAAGAGCTTGGCGATCGGTATCGCGGCGTACGGTACCGACACGTTCGCCACGTTGTTGGCGGCGGCGAGTGCGACTCCGGTCCCGCGCGGGCTGAAGAACAGAACGGCGACGGACGCCTTGGAGCCGGTCGGAACTCCACTGATCGTTGCATGTGCCGACGCCGGCGCGAACGCGGACGTTGAGGCGAAGTCGAGAACAGGCAGCGTCGATCCCGACGTTGGATTCAGCGATCGGCGGATGATGATGCTGTTGACAGCCAGCGACGTGTTGGCGCGGGTGGCAATGAGGTCGCGCGCTCCGACCTCCACGTTGTTCAGCGTGAACGTGGTTGGGCCACCGCCGAACAGGAACGCCGCGGCCGTACCGAGTTCGACCTCTGCAACCTGCCCCGTGACGACGTGCGCCACGGATCCCTTCACGATTTTCGTGCCGGGGCAGTTGACGGTTTGCGTTTTGGTCTGGCCGCTGAAGTCTGCGAGCGTCGCGAACACGACATCCAGGGCGAAGCCCGCGCCCTGCTTCTTCACGGTGGCCACGCCGCCTTTTCCTGTCGTGAAGGTGTAGACGAATGTGCTGCCGCTCGAAGGCAGCACGCGCCTCCAGGCGCCGGTGCCATCCTGCTCCGCGGACCAGATGGGCGCATTGGCGGCGCAATAGGTGACCGTGATGGACCCGCCGGCGAGCGCGGTCGGCGGCGCGAGCGTCGGCATGACGACGCGCGGTTCGGTTGGATTGTCGCCGTTACAAGCGGCGAGCGCGGCGAGTGTGGCCGCGCCGGTGACACAAGCGAGACGGCTGATCGTGGCGGTGCGCATTGCCAGGGTTCCTCGGCATCGAAGCGTGGGCGGGGTGACGGTCCATCCCGTGTGACGCAGTACACGCGCGTTCGCTCTCAGGCAAACGGCTGGGGACGCCAG
>Ga0134125_10000889_pt1 | contig 38359 bp, 37 predicted proteins | sample KB31751_FD_96464 | JGI IMG/M metagenome (GOLD analysis project Ga0134125, IMG submission 96464) | Terrestrial soil microbial communities with excess Nitrogen fertilizer from Kellogg Biological Station, Michigan, USA - KB3-175-1 | ecosystem: Environmental > Terrestrial > Soil > Unclassified ...
ATGCACTGTTCGGTGCGGCGGAAATCGTAGTTGAACAGATCCTGGAACCACATGCCCGCGATGAACAGGAAGTTCCAGCGGTCTTTACGGCGCTTTTCGATGTCGTCGAACGTGCGGTCGCCGCTCACCTTGCCATAGTTGCGGCCGGTCGCGCCGAAGCACTTATCGAACTTCTGCAGCAGGTCAGTCAGCTTGAAATTGCTCGGCGCTTCCGAGGGCTTGTAGTTGCGCAGCAGCGCCAGCGACACGCCCAGAACCGAAAGGAACTTGCCACGGGCCGCATCGTTCACGGACGCCACGTCCTTCGAAAGCTGTTCCGCATCGAGGAACGCCGTCACCGGGCGGAATTCCTTGGTTTCTTTATCGATCATCACCGCCATGCCGACACCGCAGTTCGGATGGCAGCCACAGCTCAGTTGGCCCCAATCGGCGTCCGGTCCGTGAATCAGATCGGCCCAGTCAGAGAAGGTGCTCATGAACGAAATCGGGAACCAGTCGCGGGTGGGCTCGCCCATCTTCACCTGGTTCTTCACGTCGTGCGCCAGGTGCGACAGCGTGTAGCGCTGCGCCTGGCGGCGCTCCGGGGTGATCTCTTCATCGCGGCCCGTGAACGAAACCGGCTGGAAGGAGAGGAACGAAATCTTCTTCGGATTGTCGAGCGCGAATTCGATAACGCGGCCAACCTGCTCGTTGTTCACGCCGTTGATGATCGTGATCACGGGAACGATATCAACACCGTTCGAATGCAGGTTTTCAATCGCGCGCAGCTTCACGTCGAACAGGTTGCCGATGGCGCGGTGCGAATTCGCCGCATTACCGATGCCGTCAAACTGCAGATACGCGTAGCGCAGTCCGGCTTCCGCAGCCTTACGGGCGAACTCAGGGCTCTTCGCGAATTCGATACCGTTAGTTGCCGCCTGCACGCTGTTGTAGCCGACTTTGCGGGAGTAACGCACCGCATCCAGGAAGTAAGGCGAAAGCGTCGGCTCGCCGCCCGAGAACTGCACGGACATCTGGCGGCGCGGCTTGATCGAAATCGCATTGTCCAGCATCGTCTGGATGTCTTCCCAGCTCAGCTCGTGCACGAAACCCACCTGATTGGCGTCCATGAAGCACGGGTCGCACATCATGTTGCAGCGATTGGTGAGGTCGATCGTCAGCACCGAACCGCGGCCGTGCGTCACGGTCGAAGAACCGTGGTTGTGGAGGCCTTTATCGGCGTGCGCGCGAATGTCGCGGCCAGGAAACACTCTTTCGACGTGCTCGAGGAACGCCGGGTCAATCGCCATTGTGTCTTCAAAGTGGCCGTGGATCGGGCAATCCTTCACCATCAGGATCTTGCCGTCGCGCTCGATGATCTGGGCCTTGATTTCGCCGATCTTGTCATTCCGGAGCACGTCCACCGGCAGTTCGCCGTCCAGAATCTTCTTACGCATTTCCGGGATGCACTTCGGGCAGAGCGAATCGGTCGAGCGGGGCCACCCGAGAGGCGGCTTCTGCTTTTCCCACGACTTCAGCAGTGGTTTATCGGACCATTTTGGCGTGAAGGACGGATTCTGCTTAATGGAATTCAGTGCGTTAAAAACCTTCCACGCCACTCCGGCGGCGGCAGTTGCCGCGGTTTCCGCTACTTTTGTCGCTTTAGACATCGTATTTGTCTCTCCTGAAACGCTCACGGGGCCAATGCTCCGTGTGCAATCGGTTATCCTTCGTAATGGTAGGACATTGGGCGGGGCACTTCGACCAAAAAGCATCGAACTGCGCCAGAACGCCATCCGGCGGGCGTATTGCCGGTTCAGCCGTCAACCCCAAACGGCGGTCCTGACTTTGCCGGTCCTCGAAAGGTGAGTTTCCGAACCTTTGGAAATTGTAACACAACGCATAAATAGCCGTTTAGTCCGTGAGTTAGCGGCAGAAGTCGGGTTTCAGCTCGCCGGCATTTCACGAGCCGGCGCCGTTCCCGATTTTGACCGTTTCCGCGACTGGGTTGACCGAGGTCTGGCCGGCGAAATGGGCTATCTGACCGATCACCGGGCCGACCGCCGGTCCGCCCTCGATCACCTGCTGCCCGGAGTTGCGTCTGTGATCTCCGTCGGCCGGCTCTGCGCCGAGCCCCGAGAGGGCTGGATGGCAAGGTATTCGGAGGGGGAGGACTACCACGTGACGATGCGCCGGGATCTGGAGGCGCTCGGCTCCCGGCTGGCGGAGAACGCCGCGCACGAGTGGCGGGCCTGCGTCGATACGGCCCCGATCCTCGAGAGGTCGCTCGCCAGGCAATCGGGATTGGGTTGGATTGGGAAGAACACCTGTATTATCAATCAAAAATTGGGTTCGTTTTTTCTTTTAGGCGAATTGCTGACCACGCTTGACCTCGAACCCGACCCCATCCTCGACGCCCCGGCGCCCGACCGCTGCGGTACCTGCACCCGCTGTATCGATGCCTGCCCTACCGCGGCCATTGTACCCTCGCCCGGCGGCCGGTTTGAGCTGGACGCCCGGCGCTGCATCTCCTACTTCACGATCGAGCTGCGCGGCTCGATTCCCGAGGAGCACAGAGCCCCGACCGGTGGCCACGTCTTCGGCTGCGATATCTGCCAGGACGTCTGCCCCTGGAATCGGCATCAGCCGGCTTCGGATCAACCCGCGCCGCTGGCCGAACTTGCCGCGCTGACCGAGCCCGAATTTCGCACCCGCTTTCGCGGCACTGCCCTGAGCCGAATGAAGTATACCGGCTTCCTGCGGAATATCGCGGTGGCGATGGGCAATTCAGGCGAAGAGCAATTCCGCGATCCGCTCGCCCGAATGGCGGCTTCCGAAGATAGCATAGTCGCCGAGCATGCCCGCTGGGCGCTCGGCCGGCTCGACGCGCTAAGATTGCTTTCGCATGATTGACTTCCCGGCGTTCGGGCTCACCGCGCCTGACGGCAGCATCATCGGCGTTATTCAGGAGGGCGGAGCCTCTGATCTGACGGGCTCTGCCAGAGGGGCCACCGACGAAATCATCCCCCACGAGGCTCTGTCAAAACTCGATGCGGCGCAGAAAGCGCTGACCGTGTCGCGCCTGGTGCAGCAGCGGCGGGCTGGCGCTACATTTGTCCTGCTCACGCATGACGAGCCGTTGCTCGAAACCTGCGCCGACGAAATCTGGTGGCTGCGCGAAGGCAAGGTCATCGCTCGCGGTCATCCCGCGGAGGTTCTCCCGGCCTATCGGCGCCATGTCGCCCAGGTGTTGCGTGAAGCCGGCCGCAATCAAGCGGCGGAGATCGCCCCGGCGCTTCGCGATGGCGATGGCCGCGCCCAATTCGTGGGGATCGAATTACTCGGGGCGGATGGCGCGCCCGCTGTTGTCTGGAAAAGCGGAGAGACGGCGTCAATCCGGGTGACGTTCCGATACGCGGCGGAAGTGGCTGATCCCGTTATCGGAATTCTGATCCGCACCCGTATCGGCCTGAACGTTTATGGAACCAACACCGAACTGGAGAACATCCATTTCGGCCCGATGGCGGCCGGGGATTCGGTGCGGGTGACTTATCGTTTTCACTGTGATCTTTGTCCGGGAGATTATACGGTGACGGTGGCTTCCCACGATCCGGATGGCGTCTGGCACGACTGGCTGGAGGATGCTGTTGCCTTCGCGGTGAGCGATGACCGCTACTCGGCCGGCGTCGCCAACCTCAGAGCTCAGGTTGCAGCGGAAGTTCTGCCGCGAAGCTGATCGCCACGAGGTAACGCTTGCTGGAACTTTCCTGCTCTTTGAGCGGAAAGGAGGCGTGAAACATCTGCTGTTTCTTGCACTCATCGCATTGCCGATGACAGGGGCGACCGCGTTCGAGGCGGCATCCATCCGCGTGGATACCGCGGGTGGCGAAGTGAACAACAGACCCGCCGAAGAAAAGATCCGGATTGAGCCGGGACGCGTCGCGATGAGCAACGTCACTTTGGTTCGGTGTATTACGGAGGCGTATGGGGTTTATCCCTTCCAGGTCGGTGCGCCCGGGTGGATGAGCTCGACTCGCTTTGATATCGATGCCCGCACTGCGAATGCCGTACCGGAAGATCAGGTGCGCCTCATGCTTCAGCAGCTTCTCGCTGAGCGATTTCACCTGACTCTCCACCGGGAGCATCGCGATCTCAGTCTTTACTCCCTGACACGGGGAAAACGGGAACCCCGCCTGCGGGATGCGCAGCACCCGGATGCCAAAGTGATGGGAATGGCCGATGGAGCCGTACTCTTCCGTGGGTACTCCATTGCGGATTTCATCTCAGCACTGGCCAGCCCGCCTTTTCGAGTTGACCGTCCGGTGCGCGATATGACTGGCCTGACCGGCAAATACGACTTCGAGCTGAAAGTTTCAGCGGACGATGCCGGTATGAAGAGCGCTTTCGAAGGGATGCTCAAAGCCGGAGGTGACGCTCCTTCGGTGATCGATCTGATTCAGGAGCAGATCGGACTCCGTTTCCAGGCAGAAAAAGCATCCCTGGATTTTCTGGTGGTGGATACAGCCAACAAGACACCGACGGCGAATTGACCCCGGCAAACACCGGCAGGTGCACCCTCCCCGGATACTTATCCAGCCCGCTAAGTCCCGCACTGAAAATGTGAGGACGTTGCCCGCGGAACAACGGATCCGAGGTCGTCGATGCTGAATCACCGACGTACCACGCGCCGAACACTCGCCAGCAGCCTGAAAGAGTCCGCGGCAGCCTGATCCGGAGGAGCGTCCGCATCGAGTCTTCGTATGGTGATGGATGGGTGTGATCAGGTCGGCGCGCGGAGTCTCAGCGAGGCACATAGCCCCATTTGTGGAATCAGATTTCGGGTTGCATCTGAAGTTCTGCCGCGGAGCTGACCGCCACCAGTTCCACCCAGGCGCTCGCGCCCGTCGCATCATAAGCTTTCACGATGACCGAGGTAGCGCCGGAAGCCACGGGGATCGTCGCCTCCCAAGCCGTCGTGCCGCAAGCCGTTCCCTTCGCGCCGTTCGAGGTCTGCCAGGTGACCCTCGCGACCCCGGCAACACCGGTTGCTGTTCCGCGCAGCGATACCGTCGACGCAGTGGTCCGAATGATGGCTGGCGCGCCGGTCACCGAAACCTTCACATCGGCGGCGAAAGCGGTCGCAGCCAGGAGGAAGATCGAAACCAGTGCAGAGATCTTGTTCATGAAATACTTTTCGGCCTGAAAATTTTCACTTTGACTAAAACTTCAAAATTTCTGTTTTTTTAATTTTTTTTGCACTTTGGCTGGCGTATCAGGCGGGAATTCGGTCTGATGATTCGGTGATGGACGGGAGGGTCGTTCTGGATTTCCGGGGCGCCGGATCTACGGGGAGCCTGCCGTGCTTACTGCCGAACCGCAACCACCGCGACCCAGGCGCTGGCGCCGTTGGCGTCGTGGGCTTTGATCATCACGGTGGTGTTGCCCTGCGGAACCGGGATGCCGGCGGCGACCCAGGTGTCGGTGCCGCAGGCAGTGCCGGCCGCGCCGGTGGAGGTCTGCCAGGTGATGGTGGTGATGCCGGCGCCGCCCGAGGCCTTGCCGCTCATTGTGATCGTCGAGCTCTTCACCGTGACCACCGGGGCCACCGGGGAGGCGATCGAGATCGTGACCGGCGAGGTGGCCGTCACGTTCGCGGCCTGCAGGGTGACGATCGCGGTCTTCGTGGTGACCCGATCGGCGGCGTCGTAAGCCAGCACCGTGATCGTGTTCTCGCCGGTCACCAGCGGGATGCTCGTGCTCGTCCAGGCGCCGGAGGCGTTCAGCGTCGCGCTGCCGCTGTAGTTGTGGTCGGTTTGCCACTGCACCGTGCCGTTGCCTTTGCCGCCGGTCAGCGTGCCGTTCAGTTCGATCGCGGCTGACTTCGTGGTGGAGGCCGGGGCATTCACCACCAGCGCCAGCGCGGTGTTGGCCGGGGCGCCGGCGACCGGGGTAACCGGAGCCGCCGGAGCGGCCGGGGTGACTACCGGAGTGGTGGGGGCGGCGGTCGTCGTGATCATGGTGGCGGGCTTGCTGCCGGCCGGGTTGTAGAGCTCGAGGGCGGCGCCGATGTCGCCGGTGGAGAGCGCCCGGCCCGGCTGGTAGTAGGGATACATCACATCGTTCGGATCGTCGGAGTGGCTGAGGCCGAGGGCGTGTCCGATCTCGTGCAGGGCGACGGTGTAGATGTCGATGCCCGAACCGGCTCCCCACGCTTCATCGGCATCGAAGTGCATGTTGCCGGCGATCGGTTCGCTGTTGATGGGGGCGGGGTAGAAGGTGTGGCCCAGCATGCGGCCGGGGCCGTCGAACGCATAAGCGTCGCCATGCGCGCCGCTCGCGAACGCGATCGAGATGCTGCGGGGCAGGTTCGGGGAGGAAGCCAACTGGAAGGTGACGTTGATCTTGCTCGCCCACGTCGCGAAGGCCCGGAGGATTTCGGCCTGCACGGTGGCGGCGGGGACCTTCGCGGTCAGGCTGCCGAAGTAGTAGCTGAGGTGCGCGGCGCCATCGGCATCGAGGCTCCAGCCGTGCAGGATGTTGGCGTACTGGGCGACCGCACCGGCTGTGGTCAGCATGCCGGCGCAGGGATAAGCGTTTCCGCCCGCCAGCATGGAGGGATCGGCGGGGAAGATGTAGGCGACTTCATCCTGCTGGGAGAGGAGAGCGATCTTGTTGCTGTCGGCCTGCACCAGCACGTGCTGGGGAAGAAGACCGGCGGGCCGGAGGAACGCGATGCCGAGCGAGGCTTCGAGAGCGGCCTGATCGGCGGCATCCACATCGGAGTGAAACTCGACAACCACGGTGCTCAGGGTGGGGTTCGAAGTCACCATCGGGCTGACCTTGTCGCTGGATTCCATCGCGCCCACCCAGACAGCGCCGGCCGGCCGGGAGGTCATGGCGCCCGATACCACCACAGCGTTATCGGGTAGTACGCCGGTCACCTGCGCGCCGGCCCGATTGAGGGCGTCGAGGTCGTTCACGCCAACCGGGTGATTGAAGGCCACGATCTGGTGGCCACTCGCGCGATCCACGCGGGCGTGCGGGGCGAGTTCGCCGGAGGCCGCCGGGTGGATCGTGCGGGTTTTCATGTGGATTTCCTGTCCGGCCGCCGCAGTGAGGAAGAAAGAACCGAGGATCAGAGCCGCGGAATTGTTCCACATTTTTTTCATAATTTCGTATCGACAAAATATTTTGGCCGTTTTACTAAAGTTATTGAGGTTCTAAAATTGTGTGATTTTGGGTGAAATAACGCAGATCTGGCGCTGGGGTGCTCGGGCTACGCTGAGAGGGAAGAACTGATGCGTGTTGCGCTCACGATTGCCGGCTCTGACCCCAGCGGGGGCGCCGGTTTGCAGGCTGACCTGAAGACCTTTCAGGCGTTCGGGGTTTATGGGACGAGCGTCGTGACGGTAGTCACGGTGCAGAACACCGTGCGGTCATCACGCGTGGAGGCGCTCGATGCGGGCCTGGTGGGGGAGCAACTCGATGCGGTGCTCGAAGACATCCCGCCGAGCGCCATCAAGACGGGCGCGCTCGGAACAGCGGCCATTGTGGAAGCCGTGGCGGCGCGGCAGTTCGGCTGTCCTTTAGTTATTGACCCTGTGATGGTGGGGAAGCACGGGGGCCTGCTGATTGACCGGGGCGCGCGGGAGGCGCTGGTTCGGTTGTTGTTCCCTAAAGCGGATCTGGTCATGCCGAATCTGGACGAGGTGCGGGAGTTGATCGGGATGGAAGTTCGGGATATTCCACAAATGAAAGATGCGGCCAGGCATGTGGCGGATCTGGGGCCGGCTTCGGTGCTGGTAAAGGGCGGCCACATGGAGGGACCGGAGGCGGTGGACATCCTTTGGCACGCCGGAGAGTTCCTGGAACTGCGGTCGCCCCGGATCGAAAGCCGGCATACGCACGGCACGGGATGTGTCTATTCGGCGGCGATTACGGCGGGCCTGGCGCTGGGCCATCCGCTGACGGAGGCGGCGCGGGGGGCGAAGGCGTTTATCCACACGGCCATTCGGACGGCCCCCGGGCTGGGGGCGGGGAATGGTCCGCTGGGGATAGTCCCGCTATAATCTTGTTTGCCCGTATGACCAAAGTGCAGAGATTTTTTCAGACTGACCGCGCGCTCGATGAGACGCTGATGGAGCAGATTGCCAACGTCAATTCGATCTATGGCATTGAACGGGTGAAGATCGAGCCCTCCGGCAGGCTGATGGTCGAATACGACGCCACGCGGCTGAACACGGCGCAGATCGAGGGGATTCTCGAACGCTCCGGGATTGCCGTCAGGGAAGTGGCGCGCGCATAAGCAGGAAGGCGTACTCAAACGCCTTCTCTTTCAGCCGCGAATATCGTCCTGAGGGGCCGCCGTGGCCCGCTCCCATGTTGGTGCGGAGCACGATCAGATTCGAATCGGTTTTCTGATCCCGCAGCTTCGCTACCCACTTCGCCGGTTCCCAGTACGACACGCGGGGGTCGTTCAGGCCCGCCGTCACCAGCACATTCGGGTACGCCGCGCGCTGCACGTTCTCATACGGGGAGTATGAGCGCATGTAGTCGTAGAACTGCCGTTCATTCGGATTACCCCACTCGTCGTATTCGGCGACGGTGAGCGGCAGCGTTTCGTCGAGCATCGTATTAATCACGTCGACGAACGGCACGTGGGCCACCACGGAATGAAAAAGGTCGGGCCGAAGATTCATGACTGCGCCCATCAGCAGTCCGCCGGCGCTGCCGCCCGCGATGGCGAGCCCGTCCTTCGACGTGTATTTGCCTTCAATCAGCCGCTCGGCACAGGCGATGAAATCGGTGAACGAATTTTTTTTGTGCAGCAGCTTGCCGTCTTCATACCAGACGCGGCCTAGATCGCCGGAGCCGCGAATGTGGGCCATGGCGAAGATCCAGCCGCGATCGAGCAGACTGAGGCGATCGGAAGAGAACGACGGTTCGGTGACGATGCCGTACGAGCCGTATCCATTCAGGTAAAGAGGCCGCGAGCCGTCGCGCGGCGTATCGCGGCGGTAGACGAGCGAAATCGGCACCTGCGCGCCGTCGGGCGCGGTGGCGAAGATGCGCTCGGAGGCGTATTGCGCGGGATCGTACCCGCCCCGTACGGTGTAGACCTTCTTTAACTCGCGGGTGCGGGCCGACATGTCGTAGTCGTAAATGGAGCGCGGCGTGACCAGCGAGTTATAGAGGAAACGGAGAGTGGAAGTGGCGTACTCTTCGTTGTCATCGATGAAGATCGTGTAAGTGGGCTCGTCGAATTCGATGATGTGGCTCTCGAATCCGTTTCGTGTGTCGGCGATGCGGAACTGCTTCAGGCCATTTTCGCGCTCGACGACCACGAGATGATCGCGGAAACCCTCCACGCCTTCAAGCGAGACCGCGGCGCGGTGTGGGATGACTTCTTCCCATTCGGCGGGATTCGAATCCGGTGCGCGCAGCAGGCGGAAGTTCACGGCCTTCTCATTCGACCGGATCCAGAAATGGCCACCCTGGTGTTCGGCGTAGTATTCCACGCCGTGGATGCGCGGCTTGAGTAAGCGGAACTCGCCGCCGGGGTCGCCGGTGGGGAGATAGCGGACTTCGCTGGTGGCGTGGCTGTCCATGGTGAGCAGCAGGAACTCACCACTGCGCGAGCGCTCCACGGAAATATTGAAGCGCATGTCCGGCTCTTCGAAGACCAGCTTGTCCGGTTCGCTGGAGCCCACCTGATGGCGCCAAAGGCGGTATGGCCGCTTGGTCTGGTCGAGCGTGGTGTAGAAGAAGTTGCGGTTGTCGGTCCAGCCGCCGGAGTAATAAACGTTCTGAATTTCGACGGGAAGGTCGGCCTGCGCGTTCAGATCGCGAAAACGGAGCGTGTAGACTTCCGAACCGTCGTTATCGATGGCGTATGCCATGAGACTGCCATCCGGGCTGATCAGATAGTAGGCGAGCCCGAAGTACTCGCGTCCATGGGCCATGACGTTGCAGTCCAGCAGGATTTGTTCGGAGCGATCGCCGGCCAGCGCGCGGCGGCAATGAATTCCATACTGCTGGCCCTGCTCGGTGCGGATGTAATATTCGAAAGCCCCATTCCGGGACGGGACCGAACAGTCGGTCTCCTGAATCCGGCTCACCATCTCTTCGTAAACCTTTGTTTCGAGATCCGCCACGGGGGCCATAGACTCATTCGTGTAACGGTTCTCGGCTTCGAGGTAAGGAATGGTTTCGGGGTGCTCGCGGTCGCGGAGATAAAACCAATCGTCGGTGAGGGTTTCGCCATGAATGACGGACGCGTGGGGGATCTTCCGGGCGGCGGGCGGCTGCATGACACGTCGAGTTTAGCAGCCGCTTAAACGTGATTAAGTTCCCTCGCTTGTGCCTTAACTTACAAAGGTTTACCCCCGCCAGCGAGGCCGTAATGATAGATTGCAGGTGTGCGAATCCTTATTGTTGACGATGATGAGGAACTTGCCGGGCTGCTCTCGGAGTTACTGACGCGGGAGGGGTTTCGCGTCGACATGCAGCATGACGGGCTGAAGGGTTTAGCGGCGGCGTTGGGCGGTGGATACGACCTGATGGTGCTGGATGTCATGCTTCCGGGCCTGGATGGTTTCGAGATCCTGCGGCGGGTGCGGCGTGAGTCGCGTATGCCGGTGCTGATGCTGACGGCGCGTGGCGAGGATGAAGACCGCATTATCGGTCTGGAACTCGGCGCGGACGATTATCTGCCGAAGCCGTTCAACACGCGCGAACTGGTGGCGCGCGTGCGCGCGATCATGCGGCGTCTGGAAGAACGGCGGCCGGGCGAGAAGTTTGAGGTCAACGGGATCACGATCGATCCGGGGACCCGCGAAGTGATGCGCGGCGGGGTTCCCGTGGAAGTGACGACCTTCGAATTCGACATTCTCGAAACGCTGATGCGCGCGGCGGGCCGCGTGGTTTCGCGCGACGATCTGATGGAAGAGCTGTACGGCCGCAAGGCGACGCCGTTCGACCGGTCGGTCGATATGCATATCAGCCATCTGCGCAAGAAGCTCGAGCACGATAAGCCGCTGATCAAGACCGTGCGCGGCGTGGGCTACCAGTTTGTTCGTTCGCCGGAGGAAGGCGTAGCGGCGTAAGAAGTTTGAGAGGTGTGAAGTGAGAGGGCTGTTTCCCAAAATTCTGGCGTGGTTCATTCTGACGGTGGTGGTAGCCGTCAGTGGCACAGCCTACGTTTCGAACGAATGGAGCAAGCGCCAGCCGCGGGACCCCCGAACCCGGGGATTCCGTTTCGAGTTGCAGGAAGCGCGCGATGCCTGGCAGAACAATGGCCAGGAAGGTCTCGAAAAAGTTCTGCGGCGTATCGGGACCGCGGATTCGCCCCCCCAGATGCGTGAGGGCGACCAGGTGGAAGCGCACCTCACCGACGTTACCCACAAAGACCTGCTGACCGGTTATGACTGGTCCCGGGAAATCGCCGAGTCGGCTTCGAACCGGGGTCGTGGCAACGACAATCCCTTTTTTCTGTTTACGCGCGTGGAAGGCCCGCGGCCGCAGCAGATCGTTGTGGAATCGCAGACGATTCCGAAGTACTACATGATCATCCGTTTCCCGCCCAACCCGGCGCAGGCGGGCACCCGCGTGGAGCTTCTTCCGCAGACCTGGTGGATGCTGGGAATTTTCGTGATTCTTTGTTATGTTCTGGCGCGCCATGTGACTTCGCCGCTGCGGGAAATGCAGAAGACGGTAGAGCGTTTCGGCCAGGGCGACTTTACCGCGCGGGTCAACTCGCGGCGCGCCGATGAGCTCGGTCAGCTTGGCCGCACGGTGGACCGTATGGCGGAACGCATCGATAATCTTCTGAAGGCGCAGCGGCGGCTGCTGCAGGATATTTCGCATGAGCTTCGTTCGCCGCTGGCGCGCCTGGGCGTGGCGGTGGAACTGGCGCGCGGCGGCGGCGACATGGAAAGCTCGCTGAACCGCATCGAGCGCGAAGGCACGCGGCTCAATTCACTGGTGGGCGAGCTGATTCAGGTGACCCGCGGCGAAGGCGATCCGCAGGGGCTGACGACGGAACAGATCCGGCTGGACGAACTGGTGCAGACGATTGTGGAGGATTCGCGGATTGAGGCGGAGAAGCGCCATGTCGAGCTGAATTCCAGCGTTACCGAAGTGACGATGACCGGCAATCCGGAGCTGTTGCGGCGGGCGATAGAGAATCTGGTGCGCAACGCGATCCGCTACTCGCCGGAGAACACTACAGTGGATGTGTCGCTTTCGAAGGTCGGGTCCGTTTACCGGATTTCGGTTCGCGACCATGGCGCTGGTGTTCCCGAAGAATCGCTATCCTCGATTTTCGATCCGTTTTACCGGGTGGAGAAGGATCGCGGCAGGACGAGTGGTGGCGTGGGCCTGGGGCTTGCGATCGCGAAGCGGGCGGTGGAGCTGCACCGCGGCACGATGCGGGCGCAGAACGTCAAGCCGGGGTTGCGGGTGGAAATCGATTTGCCGGTGCCGGCGGCGGTTGTGGAAGAGCCGAGTTTGGCGGGCGCTCGGGCTTAGCCGCCCGGTTCGGCTGTTACTACTTGCTGTCGGCGGGGCGCATTTTTACAGGCTTTGGCTTCTCCACCATCTTTGTTCCGGGCGGCAGTTTAAACAGACTGTCGTCGAAGACCTGAACCTGCACGCTGTCCATGAAAAGCTGATAGACCTTTTGGCCGTCGCGCTCGCGCTGGATGGTGCGGGGCCACATCACGCCGCCGCCGGCATCGCCGTACTTCGAGAAGCGGGTCATTTCGTCGCGCCGCTCCTGATAGACCGGATCCCAGCGCTTGACTAACTGGCGGACGGGGCGCCAGGTGGAGGAGTGAATCCAGACCGTCGTGCTGCGATTTTCGTTATCGTAAATGTCGACGATCTCGACCGGCTGGTTTTCGACGACGTCCGCGCCTTTCCCATAGATCCCGAGATTGGGTTCGTTCATGCGGGCGCGCAGGATGTAAAAAATATCGGTGAGAAGAGTTTCGCGGAACAGATCGATGCGGTCCTTCGGAATGGGTTCCGCGCCGCGATAGGTAAGATCCCAGCCTTCCGTGCCCGAAAGCAGCACGACGTCATCGTCCTTTTTCCCGAATACCTGCCGCTGCACTTCGCGGAAGGGAGCGCCGGGTTCCAGATACTTCGTATAGATTTTCGCGGGTGACAGGCCGTTGAGCTCGTCGTTATAGAAGTGATAGGAACTGCCGGTCTGCAGATGGCCGGGCAACTGACGGAAAGCGTCTCCGCCGAGCCCTTCAATGCAGCGCTCGATCACTCTCTTGCCGCGCTCCGGCGCCGTTTCCGCGCGCGCGGCGGCGGGCAGAAGGGCGAGAGCGGCGGCACTGAACTCACGTCGCGTCATTTGGCCTGTGGAATCGAAAGATCGATGTTACTCACCGGAAGTTCCAGTGTATTCAAAGACGCACCGAAATCTTTGGGGTTTCCCGTGACAACGATCACGAATTTCGAAGGATCGAGATATTGCTTCGCTACCCGCAGAACGTCCTCGCGGGTGACTTTCCCGATGGCCTTCTGGTACTCGAAGAGAAAGTCGTCCGGGTAGCCGTAATAGCGATAACGCACGAGGCGGTTCAACGTTTTAGCGGGGGTATCGAAGGCGAAGATGAAGCCGTTGAGCACGGTGTCGCGGGCGCTCTTTACTTCCTCCTCGGTCACCTCTTCGCTGCGGATGCGGCTCACTTCCTTCTCGACCGCCTGCAGGGTCTGGATGGTGGTTGGCGACTTGGTGCTGCCTTCGATTTCGAAGACGCCTGGGTGGTCGTAGGAAGCGCCCCAGCCTGCGCCGACGTCATAGGCGTAGCCCAGCTTCGAGCGCACTTCGCGGAACAGCCGGCTGTGGAAGCCGCCGCCGAGAATATCGGCCATGACTTCGAGGGCCGGGTAGTCTTTGTCCCGGAACTCACCGCCCAGATGGCCCATGGCGAAGGAGCTCTGGGTGACGTCGGTCTTGGTGGCCAGATAGACGCCGCCCTTTGCCTGATTGGTGACTTTCGGAAAAGCGGGAACGGCGGGCTGGGTGTAATTCCAGTCACCGAACAGCTTTTCAATCTTCGCCTTCATTTCAGGCGCGGAGAAATCGCCCTGGATCGCCAGGATGATGTTGGCGGGGAAATAGTAGCGCTTGTAGAAATTGACGATGTCGTCCCGCTTGATGTTCGCGACGGTCTGGTGCTCGATCATCCAGCCATAAGAATTGTCGCGCCCATAGACGATGTTGCTGAATTCGCGGGAAGTGATGCCCATCGGCTCGTCATTGCGGCGCTCGATCGCGCTGTTCTCCTGGGCTTTCCATAGGTCGATTTTGTTCTCACGGAATGCGGGGTCGGTCAGGACGTCATGGAAGATGCCGAGGACTTCGTCGGTGCGTTCTTTGAGCGTGGAGAAGGCCACGCTACCGGAGCTTTCGCCGATTTCGCTTTCGACGCTGGCGGCGATGTTTTCGAGCTCGACATCGATCTGGTCGCCGGTCAGTTTCGAGGTGCCACCGGAGCGCATGGTTTCGCCGGTGATGGTGGCGAGGCCGACTTTATCGGCGGGATCGAAAAGATTGCCGGTGCGGATGAGGGCGGACCCGCGGACCAGGGGCAGCTCATGGTTCTCGAGCAGATAAAGCTTCATGCCATTCGGCAGCGTGGTCTCGTCGATTTTCGGGATTTTGATTTCGGGCAGCTTCGGGAACGTCAGGTCTTTCCATGAAGCGGGTGGAGCGACCGTCGGCGTGGCAGTGGCCGACTTCGTGGACGGAGTCGCGGTCACTGGCCGCGGATGGTCCGCTTTGGAAGGGGTCTGGGCAACGGCAAGGGATACCGCCGCGAACAGCAGGCCGGTCAGAAGGCGGTTACTTTTCACTGGGCGCTCCTTCGGCGGGGCGGTAGGTGAGCGCCACCGTTCTGTTTTCGGGAACCAGATACTTGCGGGCCACGCGCTGCACATCGGCGGCGGTGACTTTCTCGATGTCGTCAATGCCGGTGAACAGTTTGCGCCAATCGCCGTAGTTGGCGTAATAGGAGGCGAGCAGCGAGGCGAGTCCGGCATTGCTGTCGAGCTGCTGGATCAGGCCGGCGCGCGTCTTGGTCTTGGTGCGTTCGAGCGTGGTTTGATCGACCAGAGTGTTCTTGAACTTCGTGAGAACGGAGTCGAGCTCCTTCTCATTTTCTTCAGACGTATGACCCCGGCTGGGAACCAGGTAGAAGAAGAACAGATTCGGATACTTGCCGCCGGGCATGGTCGCGGTGGCGCCAGCTTCGAGCGAAAGGCGCTTGTCGCGGACGAGATCCGTATAAATGACGCTGGTGCGGCCGCCGGAAAGAATGTCGGCGATCACGTCGAAGACCGGATCGTCTTTATCCTGCTGGTCGGGCCGGTGGTAGGCGAGCAACTCGATCGGCTGCGCGGGCGAGGCGACTTCCACGCGGCGCGGGCCCTCCTGGGGCGGCTCGACCGTGATGACGCGCGGCGGGGGCGGGCGTTTGGGCAGGCGGCCGAAATATTCGGTTGCCAGCGCTTTCATGCGCGCGGGCTGCACGTCGCCGACGATCGCGATCGTGATGTTCGTGGGCACGTAATATTTGTCGAAGAAGGCCTGAGCGTCGGCGGCGCGGAGATTGTCGATGTCGCTGGCCCAGCCTACGGTGGGTTCGCGGTAGGGGTGAGCGACCATCGCAGTGGCCAGCATCTGCTCGAAGAGCTTGCCATCCGGGCTCGATTCGGTACGCATGCGGCGCTCCTCGCGGACCACGGAGCGTTCTTTATAGAACTCGCGCATCACCGGATGGAGGAAACGGGCGGATTCGAGATAAAACCAGAGCTCGACGCGATTGGCGGGGAAATTGTAGAAGTATTCGGTGGAATCCTCACGCGTTTCGGCATTCATGCCGACCCCGCCGTTTTCCTCGATGATCTCGGGATAAAGATTCGGGACCACGTAGGATTGGGCTTTTTCGGTGGCCGCATCGACTTCCTTCTGAAGCGCTTCGATCTTCTTTGCGTCAGGCGCGCCGGCTTTGTTGCGTTCGGCCTGGAGCTTGTCATAGGCGGCTTCAATCTGGGCCATGGCGGCCTTTTCGGCCGGCCAGTTGGTGGTGCCGATCTTGTCCGTGCCCTTGAAGGCGATGTGCTCGAACATGTGGGCGAGGCCGGTCTTGCCTTTGGGATCGTCGACGGAGCCGGCGTTCACGTAGGTGTGAAAGGACACAACCGGCGCATCATGGCGCTCGAGAACGATGAAATGCAGCCCGTTGGGGAGCGTGAACTCGGTCACGCGTTTTTCAAATTCCTTCAGGTCCTGGGCGGGGAGAGCGGTGGCGAGAAAGGCCGCCAGGACGCCGGCGGAGAGGAGAGTTTTGAGCAGTTTCACGATGGGGGACCTATCTGACAATGTATCCGATTGGGACAGGCGGGGTGCGGTGATCGAAAAAGCTTACAGGCTCTGCCCTGCGGCGCTGGCCGAAGACCAGCGTGCGGTCCAGAGGACTGCCCTCCATTTGCTGGGGTTAGTTGTTGCGGTAGTTGGCCGATTTGCCATCCCAGGGGCCGAAATACACGACGGCGCTCGGTTTGGCGGCTTTGAGCTTCGCGGCGCCCTCGGCGGTTACGGAGGTTCCCTGGAGATCGACTTCTTTCAGCGCAGGCATGGCGGCGAGGGTCGGGATGGCATCGTCACCGACTTTGCCGCAGCCCTGGAGCTTGAGGCGCTCGAGCTTCGTGAGCGACTTCATCTGCTCCAGCCACTTCTGGGTGACGGTCAGCAGGCTGATTTCGCCGAGACGCGTGCCTTCGATGCCGACGCCGATTGAAACGCAGCTGAATCGGAGATCGCGCAGATCTTTCAGGGCGAGGACGGCGCCAAGGCCGGTCTCCGACATTGCGATCGTCCAGACGTTCTTGTCGGTACCCTGACGGCCACTGAGGTCGAGGTAGGTGAGACCGGTCATCTGGCGCAGCGCCTGGAGGCCGGCGTCACCGAGTTCGTTACCTCCCATGGTCAGTTCTTTCAGGTTGGTGAGGCCGGTGAGGCGTTCGAGGCCGACATCCGTCATCATGGTGGACCCGACGTTGAGCGTTTCGAGGCCTGTGATGCCGGCGATGTGTTCGAGCGCGGTGTCGCTGGCTTTCGTGCCGTGCAGGTTGAGGTGCTTCAGCTTTTTCCAGCCGCCGATGCTGGCGATGCCTTCGTCGGTTACATATTCGGCGTAATAGAGGCTGAGGTCGGTGATGTTCGGGAGGTTTTTGATTTCGGAGAGACCCTGATCGGTGATGTGGGTCAGGGAAAGATCGAGCGTGGTGAGGTCGGGCAGATCATTCAGGCGGCGGAGGTCGGCATCGGCCACCCAGGTTCCGCGCAGGTTGACGCCGGTGACCCGGCCCTGTGTGTCACGCGTGACGTGGCCGCCAAGGTCGTCGATCCATTGGGTATCTGTTGCCGCGAATGCCGTGACAGCGAACAGAAGAAACGCGAGGCAGGCTTTTCTCATTTCGGCCTCCGGTTGGCCAGCGAAGAATCGCGATCGAAAACGATTTTGCACGAGGGGAGCGCGGTCTGAATGTCGAGCTCGGCTTTATCGGTGACGTATGTGTGATACAGATTCAGGGCCTGCAACTTCGCAAATGATTTGAGGAGGGGTACGCTCTTGTCGGTGATGTTTAACGTGTCCAGACTCAGTTCGCGAAGTTGCGTGAGGGGCCGGAGCGCTTCGAGGCCCGTGTCGTCCACCGTGGTGTAGTCGAGCTTCACGATCTGGAGATTGGTGAGAGCGCCGAGCGCGGCCGCGCCCTTGTTGCTGGTGCGGGTGCGGAAGAGCTCGATGCGTTCCAGCTTCGTGAGCGGCGCGAGAGACGCCAGACCGGCATCGGAGAAGCGGCCGTGATTCAGGTAAAGCTCGCGGAGATTAGTCAGTGAGGCGACTTCTTTCAAAGCTTTATCGTCGACGTCTGTGCTGGTGAGGTCCAGAACTTCCAGTTTGGAAAGAGGCGCCAGTTTGGCGAGGCCGGTCTCGCTGACGTCATCGTAGTCGAGTTTCAGGCGGACCAGATTCGGCAGCGCGGCAACGTATGAGAGGCCGTCGTCACTCACATGGGTGTTTGCCAGGTCGAGCTCGTGGAGGTTCGCCAGGCTTTTCAGCCCTTCCAGACCGGGGCCTTTGAGCAGAGTCACCGCGAGATGCAGGTTTTCGAGCTTTAAAAGCGTGGAGAGTTTGGCGACGCCGGCATCCGACACGGTGGTGTTGTTGAGATTGAGCTCCTTCAGGCCCGTCATTTTCGCGATGGAGGAAAGGCCGAGGTCGGAAACCTGGGTAACCGCCAGGTTCAGTTTCGCGAGCGAGGTGAGACCGGTGAGGCTTTCGAGCTGAGCATCGCTGACGGGAGTGGAGGAAAGGTCGATTGCGGTGATTGCATTGCCCGATGCTTCCGACTTGCCGCCGATTGCCTTGACCCAGGCCACGATGGCGGCGGGCGAAGAATCCGCGGGATGGGCGGCGCCGGGGCCGAGTTGTTTCGGAGCGCTCGCGAGGACAGCCCGAATGCTGGCCGCCGGCACCGCCGCATGCAGGGCATCGATGCCGTTTGCAGTGACCAGCGTGTAGCGAAGATCAACGTCCTTCAACTGCTTCAGCGGCTCCAGCTTCGCTACCCCGGAATTCGTGATTTTGGTGCGATAGAGATTGAGTACTTCCAGTTGCGGCATACCGCTGAGGATTTCCATGGCGGAATCGTCTGCCTGGGCGCCGAGAAGATTGAGGCGGCGCATCGATTTCAGACTGCGCAGGTACTCGATTCCTTTATCGCTCACTTTGGTGCCGGAGAGGTCGAGTTCTTCGAGGTGGGTGAGATCTTTCAGGTATTTCAGGCCTTCATCGGTCACGAGCGTGTCGCGCAGCATCAGGCGGCGCAGGTCTTTCAGGCCCGCGAGGCCCGCCATGCCTTCATCGGTAAACGGATTGAAGCTGAGGTCGAGATCCTCCAGCTTCGGGAACATCGACAGGTTGAGTTTCGAAATGCTGCACTGCGAGCAGCGGAGCTGGCGCAGGTTGGTCCACGTAGTGAGCTGGCCGAAGTCTCTATCGCCGACCTCGATGCGGGCGTTGTAGTGCCAGCCGAAGCCGAGGCGCTCCACATTCGTCAACGTGGAGAACGCTTTGAAGACACCGGCTTTGTCTTCGTTGCCGCCGCCGGGGTTCCAGACGGGGCCGGGAAGATAGAGATCGCGGAGATGCGTGAGACCTTCCAGTTTCGTGAGCTCGATGGGGTGCATGACGCCGCCCGTGAGCTCGATCGCCGAAATATGGAAGTCGCCCGCGGGCAGCTGGTCGATGTTCGAGATGGGCGCCGCGGCGCCTTCGATGGTCACCGTGCCTTCCCAGCGGAGGACCCATTCGGCGACCTCGCGCTCGGTAGCGGCGGGCAGGGCCGCGGCAGCGAGCAACAGCACAATTAAAACGCGGCGCATCTTGCGATATTCTACTGAATGAATTTGGCCGTGTCCGGCAGGTGAAATTTCGTGCGTAACCTTATCAACGTTTTCGGATTGACGGCACTCGCGGCCGGTTCGCTCTGCGCGCAGACGGGCGCGTTCGGCTCCGGGCTGTACCAGGTGATGGAAAAGGCGATGTGCCGCAATTGCCATAACCGCGACGGCGTGGCTTCGGCGACGCGTCTGCATTTTCCGCCGCAGGACTCATCGTCCGAGAAAATCGAGGCGTTCGGCAATTCGCTGGTGGTGCTGGTGGACCGCGCGCATCCGGAGCAGTCACTGCTGTTCCAGAAGCCGACGATGCGGATTCCGCACACCGGCGGGGAGCGGATCAAGCCGGGGAGTCCGGAGGAATTGCTGCTGAAGGGGTGGATCGATCACCTGGCGCAGCTTTCGGGCCCGGACCTGGCGGCGGCGATGAAGTACTCGGAGAACGAGGACAAAGGCGGCGGCGAAGTCGTGCATGACGCCGAGCTGCGCCGGCTGACGCACAGCCAGTACGACCACACGGTGCGCGATCTGCTGGGGGACCAGACGAGTCCGGCCAGCCAGTTTCCGCCGGAGGATTTCATCAATGGATTCCGCAATCAATCGCGCGGGCAGAGCCTTTCGCCGCTGCTGATTGAAGGGTACAGCGCGGCGGCGGAGAAGCTGGCGAAGGCGGCTTTCCGCGGCGGCGACACGCATCATCTGATTCCGTGCCAGCCTTCGGCCGCGTGCCGGGCGCGGTTCGTGAAGGAATTCGGGCTGAAGGCGTTCCGGCGTCCGCTCGATGCCGGTGAGCAGGCGCGCTACGAAGCGCTGATGAAGAGCGATCCGGATTTTCTGAAATCCGCGGAGACGGTGGTGGAGGCGATGCTGCAATCGCCCAATTTCCTGTTCCATCTGGATACGACGCCGGACCCGAAACTCAAGGCGTGGGCGACGGCGAGCCGTCTTTCTTATGCCCTGTGGGATTCGATGCCCGATGCTGATCTGTTCGAGGCTGCCCGGAAGGGCGAGCTTTCCACGCCCGCCGGAGTGGAGAAGCAGACGCGGCGTCTGCTGGCCGATCCACGGGCGAGAGAAGCGCTGAACGAATTCACCAGCCAGTGGCTGCGGTATGACCGCATGGTGATCGCGACCAAGGACCGGCGCACGTATCCGTTGTTCACGCGCGAGACCGCGAATTCCATGATGGAGGAAGCAACGGCGTTTGTCTCCGATCTGGTCTGGAACAATCACGATTTCATGACGCTGTTTACGGCTGACTACGGGCATGTGGATCAGGAACTGGCGCGGATTTACGGAGTGACGGCGCCCGCGAAGGATTTCGACCGTGTGCCGTTCCCGGCGGGTTCGGAGCGGGCGGGAATTCTCGGCGAGGGATTGTATCTGGCGCAGACCGCGAAGCCGGAAGAATCGTCGCCCACCGCGCGCGGTTTGTTTGTGCGGGAGCAGTTCCTGTGTCAGCATGTGCCGGATCCGCCGCCGGGCGTGAATACCAATTTGCCGCCCGTGACGGAGGCGAAGCCGCAGACGAATCGCGACCGCATGGTGGAGCATGCCACGAATCCGACCTGCGCGAATTGCCACAAGCTGATGGATTCGATCGGGTTCGGTATGGAGAAGTTCGATGCCACGGGCGCCCGGCGCGAGCAGATCACGCTGGCGTTCCGCGGCGCGGGGGGCGGCGAGGGTAAACCGGGCCGGGTGACGCGCACGATCAATCTAAAGATCGATACTTCGGGTACCGTGGCCGGCATTCCGAATTCGCAGTTCAATTCGCCGGCTGAACTCGGCGCCATTCTGGCGAAGAGTTCGCAGTGCCAGGAATGTATCGTCAGGCAGTATTTCCGCTATACTGCCGGGCGGCTGGACACGGAAGCGGATCGTCCGCTGATTCTGAAAGTGACCGACGCCTTCCGGAAATCGCAGTTCAAGTTCCAGGAAATGGTTGTGGCGCTCACAATTATGAGAGAATTTCCTCAGAAGGCCGAATCCCAGACAGGAAGGGGTGTAACGCGTGTCGCAAGTAATCACTAACCGGCTCAGGACTTCCAGACGGAGCATGCTGAAGGGCATGACCGTGGCGGGCGCCAGAATCGCAGTAGGGTTGCCGCCTCTGATTTCGATGTTCAATTCGATCGGCACCGCCTATGCGGCTGAGCCCGCGACGGGAACTCCGGCGAAACCGATTGAATCGCGTTTCGTGCTGTGGTTCAACGGCAACGGTATTCCGGAGCGCTACTGGATCCCCTCTGAAGAAGGAACGGATTACGAGATTACGCCGTGCCTCGCCCCGCTGGCGGCGTGGCGGCACGATGTGCACGTGCTGAGCGGCGTGGATAATGCCGCGGCGAACGGCAAAGGCAACGGCCACACGAATTCGATGAGCGGCCTGATGACCGGCACGGATTTCACGGGCCGCGGGCCGAGCGGTCCGTCGATCGATCAGATTATTGCGTCTAAGATTGGCGGCGATTCGCGTTTCCGCTCGCTGCAGATCGGTGTGACGCAGGAATCGTTCGGCGAGAGCATGCAGCGGAACATGAGCTGGGCCGGGTATGAGCGCGCGCTGCCGCCGGAAATGATTCCGCATCGGCTGTTCGACCGTTTGTTCGGCGCGCAGGAAGAAGGCTGGGTCAATCGCAAGAAGAGCATTCTGGACGCGGTGATGGCAGATGCGACGGCGCTTGAAAAGAAGCTGCCGGCGGAAGATAAGGCTCGGGTGGACGAGCATCTTTCCGGGATTCGCGATCTGGAACGCGCGATTGCCGGGTTGCCGCCGGAGTATGCGAAGGTGCAGCCGCCGGATTTCGATGGAGACATGAAGGACTGGCCGCGCATTGCGAAGCTGCAGAGCGATCTGCTGATTCAGGCGTTTGCGACCAGGCAGACGCGGGTTGCGTCCTACATGCTGACCAAGTGCCAGAGCATTACGCGGTTTCCGTGGCTGGGGTACACGTCGGCCCGGCATCACGACTACACGCATGCGGAAGGCAAGACCCAGGGCGCGGATGGCGTGGAAGGGCAGCGCGTGCTGCGCGACATCTGCCGCTGGCACGTGGAAGAATTCGCGTACTTCGTTTCGAAGCTGGAGTCGGTGAAGGAAGGCGATGGTACGCTGTACGACCACACGACGACGGTCTATGTGCACGAACACGCCGAGGCCAATCCGCATAAGAACAGCGGGCTCGCAATGATTGTGGCGGGCGGCAGTCCGAAGCTGGCGCGCGGCAGCCATACGAAGATTACGGGCACGGTGGGCGATGTCTACGTGACCGTGGCCGACGAGGTGGTCGGCGCCGGGATCGGGAAGTTCCCGACGGCGACGAAGAAGATCAGCGCGGTTCTGGCGTAAGAGTTCCCGAACCCGGACTTTGGCATCCTGATTGCCCGAGGTCGGGTGTATGCGAAAACCAGCACATTTTTTGGGCATGGCGGCGTTTGCCGCCGTGACTCTGCTATCCGTGTCCGGGTGCGCGGTTCGCGCGCGCTACTACGACACTCGTTATTCGGATTATCACCGGTGGAGTTCAGCCGAGGCAGGGCCCTACAGCCGCTGGGAGGTGGAGGTGCATCATCCTCATACCGAATACCGGCGGCTTTCGCCCGCTGACCGGCAGGCGTACTGGGAGTGGCGGCACAATCACCGGTGAAAAGACGGCACTGAACGCGTTCACTCTCTGAGTGTTTGGCTTCCGTGGATTCCCTTGAGGGATGCGAGCGGGTTACCGCTTATCTGCAGTCGGGGCCTTATCCGCACTATGAGGCAGACTTGGGCCGTGCGGGAATACTGGTGCGTATCGACGCGGATGGAACACGTACTCGCGGTCGTTTTCTAAAGCGCGCATTCGTTCCGCTTGAGCGCGGCTAACGCAAGCCGGTTTCGTGGCCGCGCGCTGTCACGCGCTCCTGGCGCTCGACCTGGCCATTCACCACCATCAGGGCGTCATCGAAATTGTTGACGGTCGGGCAGACGTGGCGGGGGATCAGGTAGAGTTGGCTGCCGAGGGGCGGGAGCGGCATTCCGGCCGGGACGGCAACTGGCAGGTGCTCTTCGCTCGGCTTCTGCGGGGCGAAATCCGGGTGGCCGGCGACCTCGCAGGTCGGCACGCCGGCGTCGGCTGAGACGGCCTTGTGGCCGGCGTCGCAGGTGAAAAGGTTCGGGCCAGGGTGGCTGATAACGGTCGCCAGCACCACCACCGCTGCTTCGTAGCTGCGCCCGGGGAGCTGTTTCAGGCTCGACATGTCGTTATAGACGACTGTTCCCGGCGAGATTCGGTGGCGGAATGGGCCGCTGCGGAGGCCGGGATGGCTGAGAGCCGCGGGAGAAGCGGGGGTTCCAGATGTGATTACTTCCTCCGGCGCACGGCCAGCGTCGCTCAGCGCCTTCACGATTTCCAATAGCTGGTTGTAGCCCGCGTGAGCTGCAGCCGGGTCGGTTGCCGAGACCTGGCCATCGTAGTAGTGCACACCGCGAAATGCTGAGCCGAGGGTTTGCGCGAGTCCCAGGATGTCGCGCACGCGATCCTGACCGATTCCGGTGCGGTTCATGCCGGGGTTGATGTCGATGAAGACGCCGATGGGCGTTTCGATCCAGGCCGCAGCCTGTTCGGGCGATTCGATCAGGACCGAGATCCGCACGTTCGGGAACTGCATTGCGATCTCAAGGACGCGGCGCGCATTCGCGCCGGTCACCGCGAAGGCCAGCAGGACATCGTCTGCTCCGGCCTCGCACGCCGTCAGCAGTTCGAGCGTGGTGGCGCACTTGAACTGGCGAATCCCATTGGCGACCATTCGTCCGACGACCGATGCGATCTTCGCAGTCTTGATATGCGGGCGCCAACGATCGGCGTCGCCATCCATCATGCGAATCGTCGCCTGAATATTGGCTTCGACGATATCGGGAAAAACAAGCAGCGCCGGGGTCAGAATGCGGTCTGCATCGCGCACGAGATACGGGTTCATCAACTAACTATTCTTTCGCACAACCCACGTTGTCATGGACCGTTGATTCTGGACGACTGTGGTCTTCAGCGGATCGAGCAGTCCGCCGCCGAGTTGTTCCGTCAGATTCATGAGCGTCATCTCGTCGACGAGATAGCGTTCGGAACCATCCGGCAGGAGATAGCGGCCTTCACCCAACGGCTGGATTTTCGTCTCGATGCCAATCGACGACGCCAGGCGGCAGAAGAGCATTCCGCCCGGTTTGAGCACGCGCCAGACGCCATTGAGCATCGCGAGAAAGTGCTCGTCCGATTTGGCGAAGTGCAGAACGGCGCTTGCGATCACCACGGCGGCGAACGCATCCGGGAACGACATTGCTTCGAGCGGCTCTGCACGAAAGTGGTCGGCCGGCAGGTTGGCGATGACGCGGTTCTCACTGTCGACGCCATAGACTTCATAGCCTTCGCGCAGCAAATAGACCAGATTCCGGCCATTTCCGCAGCCGGCGTCCAGGATACGATCGTTCGGCCGGATGCGGCCGCGAAGCAACTGATCGAAGAGATAAATATCGATATCGCCGAACTGTTCGCGCAGCGGGGACATGCGTATGGAACGATGATACGAGGTGGTATGATCCAGGTTCTACCCCCCATGGATCAGGCTGGCCGGATCATTGCCGGAATGAAAGGCGCTGCCGCGATTGCCAGCCCGGAACGTATCGCCTGCGGCGCGTGGAAGCGCGCGGTGGGCAAGCGGCTGGCGGGGCGCACGAAGCCGATGAAACTCGTGCGGGACCGCCTGGTCATCGAGGTGGAAGACGAAATCTGGCGCGAAAGTTTGTGGAAGCTGCGCTTCCAGATTCTGCGCAATATTGAACGCGAAATCGGACCGGAGATCGTGTCTGATCTGACATTCGTGGTGGCTCCGCCGCGCCGCGAACCGCAGCGCGAAACCGCGGCGACGCCGGCCCTGCTGCAGGATGAAGCGGACTCGATAGCAGACCCCGGGCTTCGCCGCGTTTACCGCAATTCGCGCCGCCGACTGGCATGAGACTGACGGAAAAAGACGTTCGATACGTCGCTGGACTGGCTAACCTGAATCTCACCGACGAGGAAACAGGCCGGATGCTTTCCGATCTCGACGGCATCCTGGGCCAGATGGACAGACTTGCGGCAATCGATACAGAAGGCGTGGAGCCGATGGCGCAGGTGCTCACAGGCGCGAGCGACGATCCCACTGCCACGCTGCGCGAGGATGTGGAGCGGCTTTCGCTGTCGAACGAGGTGGCGCTGGCGAACGCGGCTGTTTCGGGCGAAGGCTATTTCAAAGTGCCGCGGGTGATTGAGAAGTGACCGGGCACACGATTCGATCCATCCAGCAAGGGTTGCGCGCGAAAAAATTCAGCGCGGCGGAAATTGCGCGTGAAGCGCTCGAATTCGCCGAGCGTGAAAATCCGAAGACGAATGCTTACCTGACGTTCAGCGCCGGGCGCGCGCTGGCAGCGGCTGCCGAGGTGGACCGCAAGCTGGCCGCGGGCGAAGAGCCTGGCCCGCTCGCAGGCGTGCCTGTCGCGGTGAAGGACGTGATTGTCACGAAAGGCGTCCGCACCACGTGCGCGTCGAAGATTCTCGAGGATTACATTCCGCCGTATGACGCGACGGCAGTGGAACGGATCGAAGCGGCGGGCGGGGTCATCATCGGCAAGACGAATTGCGATGAATTCGCGATGGGCTCTTCGAATGAGAACAGCGCGTTCGGACCGGTGCGGAATCCGGTGGCACTCGATCGGGTGCCGGGCGGATCGAGCGGCGGCTCAGCGGCGGTCGTGGCACAGGGAACCGCGGTGGTTTCGCTGGGCTCCGACACCGGCGGATCGATTCGCCAGCCAGCGTCATTCTGCGGCGTGGTGGGCGTGACGCCGACTTATGGGCGTGTTTCCCGGTACGGCCTGGTCGCATTCGCCAGTTCGCTCGATCACATCGGACCATTTGCGCGGAATGTGCGCGACGCCGCAACGCTACTTGAAATCATTGCGGGACACGATCCGATGGATGCGACTTCGGCGGGGGTACCGGTGCCGGGCTATACGTCAGAGATGAACGGCGACGTGCGCGGCATGAAGGTCGGCCTGCCTGTGGAATACATGAAGCACGCAACCGGCGACACGGCGGATCGCATTCAGGAAGCCGCGAACAAACTGCGCGGTATGGGATGCAACGTGCGCGAGGTCAGCCTGCCGGCCACGGATTACGCGATCGCGGCTTATTACGTGATTTGCACAGCCGAAGCGAGCGCGAATCTGGAGCGCTATGACGGCGTACGTTACGGCTTCCGCAGCGCGGAAACAGGCGGCGCCGATGAGAACAAGTTAAGCGCGATGTACCGGAACACACGCGGCGAGGGCTTTGGACCGGAAGTAAAGCGCCGTATCATGCTGGGCACCTACGTGCTCAGCCATGGCTATTACGACGCATACTATCTCAAGGCGCAGAAGGTGCGTTCCCTGATTGCGCGTGATTTTAAGGACGCGTTTCAGCAGGTGGACGCCGTGATCGCGCCGGTGTCGCCGTTTCCGGCATTCCGCATCGGCGAGAAAGTGAACGACCCCGTATCGATGTACTTGTCCGACATCTATACGATTACCGGCAGCCTGGCCGGCATTCCCTGCATGAGCGTGCCCTGCGGCACAACGAGCGAAGGTCTGCCGGTGGGATTGCAGATATTGTGCAACCATTTTGATGAACAGAAGATGTTCCGGCTGGCGCACGCTTTCGAGAATTCTTAAAAGGAGAGAACCATGGCTTTTACGCTTCCCGCACTTCCCTACGCACCTGACGCACTGGAACCTTACATCGATAAAATGACGATGGAGATCCACCACGGCAAACACCACAATGCCTACGTGACCAACCTCAACAAGGCGCTCGAATCAGCGCCGGAACTGGCGAACAAGACGCTCGAGGAACTGCTGGCGCATAACCTCGCGGCAGTGCCGGAGAATATCCGGACCGCTGTCCGCAATAATGGCGGCGGCCACTGGAATCATTCGATGTTTTGGACGATTCTGGGCAAGAGCAGCGGTAGCCCCTCAGGCGCGCTTCTGTCCGATATTAATTCCACGTTTGGCAGCTTCGATGCGTTCAAAGAAAAGTTCAACACCGCGGGCGCCACGCGTTTCGGTTCGGGCTGGGCGTGGCTGACGCGCTCGAACGGCAAACTGGAGATTTCCTCGACGCCGAACCAGGATACGCCGATCATGGAAGGCAAGTCGGTGGTGATGGGTGTCGACGTTTGGGAGCACGCATATTACCTGAAGTATCAGAATCGCCGGCCGGATTATCTGGCTGCGTTCTGGAACGTGGTGAATTGGGCGGAAGTCGAAAAACGGTACGCCGCCGCGAAGTAGATTTCTGGTAGCAGTTGTCCTGGGAGCGCGGGCTGGTCACGGACTGCCCGCGCTTTTCTTTTGTCTGTTTCTTCTGTATGGTTGAACAAATGGCGCGAGACGGTATCTCGGCGAGTTCAAGTTGATGGTGATGCTGGCAGTGCTTCGCCTGGATGCCGACGCGTACGGCGTGGACCATCTCGCGTGAGATCGAAAAGAACACGCAGCGCGAGGTATCGATTGGCAGCGTTTACGCGGCGCTGGAACGTCTGGGGGAGAAGGACCTTGTTACGTCCGCACTCGGAGACCCAACTGCGGAACGGGGCGGCCGGGCGAAACGCTATTTTCAGATCACAGATAGCGGATTCAAAGAAGTCCGGCAGACGCAGCGCGCGTTGATGCGCCTGTGGAAGGGCGTGCCTCAACTGGAAGGAGGGCGCGCGTGAACCGGCGACATCCACCCCCGGCTGGCGGTTTTGTTGCTGCAGTGGTTTGGGCTCGCTCATGACGTTTGCCGGCGATCTGATCGAAGAATTCCATAGTGGCCGAACCGCGGGATGGTTCTGGCGCCAGGCATTTGGGGCGATTGACGCAGTGCTGCGAAGGGGAGTCCGCAGACCAGAGGTTCGGTCGCTGCTTGTCGCGTATGGGATCGTGACCGCGGCTGCGGCTGCGGCTGCGGCGCGTTTCCTCCAGATACTTGGGATAAACGGCTTCTGCCTTTTGGGTGATTTGTGGAAGGCGATTGGAAGATCGACGCCAGCAGTGCGGACAGACTGAGGGGATTGTCTTTAGGCTCGGCGCCGATGGCGTCTGAGCTGCCGGCTATCTGACCGCCTTCTGTTCCGCCACCGGCGACAATCACGGTTTGGCAGTACGGCCAGTGGTCGCGGCCTCCCATGGGGTTGATCTTCGGTCCGCGGCCGAATTCGCTCAGGGCGACGACGAGCGTGGAATCGAACAAGCCGCTTCGGCGCAAATTTTCCAGCAACCTGGTGAAACCCAGGTCGAACGCCGGCGCTACGGTATCCGGGTAATCCCGGATCGTGCTGAACGGGCGCACGCCATGGCTGTCCCAGGTGGGTTGGTGGAAGATCGTGTCATACATATCGACGCGGATCTGACGCACGCCGGATTCGATGAGATCGCAGGCGCGGGTCAGGTTACGCAGCCCGGAGAGGGCGGTGAATTCCCGCGTCGCTTCGTCGATCGGGCGCAGCGCTTCTTCGTGGCTGTGCGGGCCAGCGTCACTGTAAACGGACCGAATTAACGTGTAGCGGTCCGCGCACTTCGCCATGCGCGGAAAAATTTCCGAGATCCGGATACCCGCCACGTTCGTGCGGATGGCGCGGAATGGGCCGCGAATCTCACTCGGAGTGTCCGGCTTGGGATCCCACGTATCGAGTTGCGATGCCCCGCCGTTCAGAACAATTACGATGCAGTTCCGGCGTTCGGAGCGTGCCTGAAGAGCGAGCGGCGCTCCGGCAGCGGCGCAGAGGAATTCGCGCCGCGTCGGCATGTTAGTGGTTTTCCTTGTATTCTTCGAGCCAGGCCAACTGGATCGCTTCCAGCTTGCCCTCGGTCGATTTGGCCGGATCGTCGGCGAAGTCCGGCAGTTGGGTAATCCACTTGTGCATATCGGTGAAGCGCACGGTCAGCGGATCGAGATCGGGCTGGAGTTCGTAGAGCTCGTACGCGATGTCTTCGATCTGATCCCAGGTGAGGTCGGCCATAATGGCTTTAGTATCGCAAGACGTGTTCCAAACATTGCCATTCCGTCTGTCTATCAGCCTGGTGCTGCTCTTCACGATTTCCGCGTCCGCCGAGATGACGCCGAAGGAGCGTGAAACCGAGCTCTCGTCCTTTGAACTTGTCTGGAGCACGGTGCGAGACCACAATCCCGACCCGCAGTTCCACGGTCTCGACTGGCAGGCGGTTCACGATTCCTGCCGCGCGAAGGTGGAAGCCGCGAAATCCGTTGCCGAAGTACGGGCGGTGATGCGTGAGATGGTCGGCAAGCTCGGAATTTCGCATTACGCGATTGTGTCGGATGAGCGATATAAGAGCAGTCCCGCACCAACTGCTGAAGGGTCGGTCGTACAGTTCGGCAATCTGCCGGAATCGCGCCTCGTGTTTGAATCGCGCATGCTTGCTGGCGGCGCGGGCTACATCCGGTTTAACGAATTCCTCGATCCGGTGAGCGTGATGCCCAAATTCGAAGCCGCCATGAAGGAATTCGCGAACGCGCCGGGCGTGATTCTCGATCTGCGCGGCAATCCGGGCGGCATCGGAATCATGGCGATGGGGATCGCGGGCTTTTTCGTGGGCGAGAACGGGCAGCAGCTCGGTGTCATGAAGATGCGCGACACCACACTGAAATTCGCCATCTTTCCGCGTCCGGACGTCTATCGCGGCAAGCTCGCCATTCTGCTGGATGCCGGCTCGGCCTCCACGACCGAGATTTTGGCGCAGGGTTTACAGGATCTCAACCGCGCCCGCATCTTCGGCACACGCAGCGCGGGCGCGGCGCTTCCGTCAGACATCATCCGCCTGCCCAATGGCGACGGCTTTCAGTACCCCACTGCCACGTTCACGTCCGTCAAAGGGCGCGTACTCGAAGGCAACGGCGTCACGCCCGATGTCGAGGTGGAACCCGCGTCCGGTCACGATGCCGTCATTGACGCCGCGGCTGCATGGATCGCGCGGCCATAATAAAACCAATGCCCGATTCCTTTCGTTATGCCATGTGCAACGAGGCGTTCGAGAAGCGTCCGTTCGCCGAGCAGTGCCGCGTTCTGCGCGAGGCCGGTTATGCGGGGATCGAACTGGCGCCGTTCACGCTGGGGGAAGATCCTCTCGCGCTGCGCGCTGCCCAGCGGCGCGAACTGCGCGACATCATGGCCGGCGAGGGTCTGGAATTCGTCGGGCTGCACTGGCTGCTGGTGGTGCCTTTCCCGGTACACGTCACAACGCCGGATCTCGCGCTGCGCGAACGCAGCTGGCAATACGTGAACGGCCTGATCGATCTCTGCGCCGATCTCTCCCCGGATGACGCCGGCGAGCACGGCATTATGGTGTTCGGTTCTCCGAAACAACGATCGTCCACCGGCGGCATCACCGCGGCAGAGGCCGTGCGCAACTATGTGGCGGGGCTTGCCGGCATCGCGGATCATGCGGCGGACCGCGGCGTGACGATTCTCGTGGAAGCTCTGCCGTTGTCGCAGAGCGACGTAATCCACACGCTTGCGGAAGCCGCGGCGGTGGTCCGTGAGATCAATAGCCCGGGTGTGGCGACGATGTTCGATACGCACAACGCCGAGGATGAGACGGAACCGCACGATCAACTCGTTGAGAAGTATTACGGCCTCATTCGTCATGTGCACGTGAATGAAATGGACGGCAGCCACCCGGGTGCGGGAACCTACGATTTCGCGCCGTTGTTCGCTATGCTGAAAAAACTGAACTACCGGCGCTGGGTGTCGGTGGAAGCGTTCGATTTTTCGATCGGCGCGGACGCGATTGCTCAACAGTCGATTGCGACCATGAAAAAGGCAGCGGAGGCTAATCACAAAGCATGAGTAATTTTCTGGTGACCGGCGGAGCGGGATTCATCGGTTCCGCGCTGGTTCGGAGCCTTCTGTCCCAGGGTGCAAGCCGCGTCACGGTGGTGGACAATCTGCTGACCGGTTACGAACGGAATCTGGACGAAATCCGCGGGTCCCTCGATTTTCGCAATGTCGACATTCGCGACTACGATGCGCTGCGGAAGACGATGGATGGCGTGGAGGTCGTGTTCCACGAGGCAGCGATTCCCTCCGTGCCGCGCTCCATCAAAGACCCGATTCCTTCGCACGACGTAAACATCAACGGCACGTTCAACGTGCTGCGGGCCGCGAAAGATGCGGGCGTCCGCCGCGTCATTTACGCGGCATCGTCATCGGCATACGGCGACACTCTGGTGCTGCCGAAAGTGGAAACCATGCAGCCGGCGCCGAAATCGCCCTACGCCGCACAGAAGCTGATGGGTGAATATTATCTTTCCGTCTGGGCTTCGTGTTTTGGCCTTGAAACCATCAGCCTGCGGTACTTCAACGTCTTCGGCCCGCGCCAGGATCCCACGAGCCAGTATTCCGGCGTGCTCTCGATTTTCATCACGGCGATTCTGGAGCGGCGCACCCCCACCATTTTTGGCGACGGCGAAACCTCGCGCGATTTCACGTTCGTGGAAGACGTGGTGGGGCTCAATCTGAAGGCTGCCGCGGCGCCTGCGATCGCATCCGGCAAGGTGTTCAACGCCGGCAACGGCGGGCGCATCACGCTGAATGACGCCTGGGGGCTGCTGCAGAAGTTCGAAGGCGTGTCGATCCCCGCGAAATACGGTCCGCCGCGTCCTGGCGACGTGCGCGATTCGCAGGCCGATACGACGGCCGCCGTCCGCGAGCTCGGGCACGCGCCGAAGTGGACTTTCGAGGCCGGGCTGCGCGAAACGCTCGAATGGTATCGCGCGCAATCGAAAGCCTGAGGGGAAACCGCGGGCGGCTCGAACCCGTAGACTGAAGATATGAAGGTCCGGCTGTTCGCTGCATTGGCAGTGGCCTGTGCGGCTGCATCTGCCCAGACTGTTTGTCCGCCGACGCAGTCATTTACACCGTGCGAACTGGTGTTCGATATTCCGGGCGCGCCCACCGATAAGCCGCTCGATCTCCAGGCGGAATTTCGTTCGCCGAAATCGAACACGTTTCTGGCGCGCGCGTTCTGGGATGGCGGCACGCGCTGGGTGATTCGCTATATGCCCACCGAAGCGGGAAAGCACGCCTACCGCCTGACCGGCACCGTCGCCGGGTTTACGGGTAAGCAGGGCGAGATCACGGCTCTCGATAATCCGGTGCATCCCGGTTCGCTCCAGCCGGCCAATCTGCATCATTTCGCGTTGGTGGAAGGCATTAATTACACGCCGTACCTCTACATGGGCGCGGTAGTGCCAGGCTTCGCGGCAATCGATGCGGCGCGCTGGAAAACGCTGGTGGATCAGCGTGCCGCGCAACACTTCAATCATCTTGCGATCACGCTGGTGGATTCCTCCAGCGCGGATTCGTTCCGGAAGCCGGAATTCTTCCACGCGGCTGAAGAGAAGATCGCCTACGCTAATCAGCACGGCATCATGATCGATCTCGCCTTCTTCGGTCCGGGCATGATGAAGAAGCTGCTTCCGTCCGACAATGACCGCCGCGAGTGGTTCAGTTATGCGCTTTCGCGCCTGGCGGGGTTCGATGTGGTTTGGGATGGAATCGAGGGCTGGGAAAACGAGCCCGATGGCGCCGCGCTCCTGACCGAAATCGCGGGCTATCTGAAGACAATGGATCCGTATCATCACATCGCGACCACTCGGACGCTGCTGACCTCCGCGGCGCAGCCGGACCGGAGTTGGACGCAGATCCGCTCTTATCAGACTTCCGACGACGCGATCAGCGGCATTGAGCAGCAGCTCTATTCGAACCCCGCGATCAATAATTTCAGTGCCGGCGATTCGACCGCCGATGCGTTCCGCCATCATCTGTGGAACTCAACGATGGACGGGCAATATCCGGCGGCTGTGATTCCGGATGAGGCTTCCGCCACTGCGATGAAGGCCTGGTATGAGCTGATGAATTCGACCCGCCACTGGGAGCTGGAGCCATTTTTCGACGTGGACAACGGGCGCGGCCTGCAGCTCGAAGGTATCGAATATGTGATCTATGTCGAGCATCCCGGGCCTGTGACGGTGACGGTGGAAAAGCATGGTTACGACACGGAATGGATCAATCCTATGAACGGCGAGCACACGAAGATCAAAGATGCCTGCAAGGGCGAGACGTGTACGGCCACGCCGCCGGATTCCGCGCACGACTGGATTCTGCACATCTCGCGCGAAGGCACGAAGGCGGGCATGCTCAAAAGCTTCCGGTTTGCGTCACGCGAGCAGGATTTGCAGTTGCAGGAAGTGGAAGGCAATCCGGACAAGGTGCCATTCGACATCACCGGGCCCGCCAGTCAGACGGTTTCACTTTCGTCTCCGCTGGAATTTTCGGTGAAGCTGAAGCGGCAGTCGAAGGCCCTCGAGCATGTATTGTGGCTGTGGAGAGCGGAAGTAGGCGCATCCGGCCGCGGCTATCGCATCATTGGAACATCGCAGGGCGGGTCGTTCCGCATCCCGCCCGATATTTCCGATAGCTATCCCGCCGGTCTGCACATTCGCATCTTCGCGATGAATGGACTTGGCAAGGTCTATTCCATCGATCGCAATTACATGCTGAACAAATAATGCTGACGCTCGCGCTGGATACGGCAGGTGAGATCGGGAGTATCGCTGTCACCGATGACGATCGGGTTCTGGGGCTGGCGCGGCTGGAATCGCCGGGCGGCATCGGTCAGGTGTTGTTCGCCGAGCTGGAGGGGCTGCTCGCGCGCTGCGGGGTTCGGTTAGCGGATGTGGAATTGTATGCCGCCGGTTGCGGGCCGGGATCGTTTACGGGAGTGCGGATCGGACTGGCCGCGGTGAAGGGTCTGGCGGAAGTTGCGGGGAAGCCGGCGCTGGGAATCTCGAATCTGGCGGCGCTGGCGGCGTGCGGGAGCGCCGAATTGCGGGCCCCAGTGATCGATGCGCGGCGGGGTGAGGTGTTTGCGGCGCTCTTCGACCGCGCGGGCGGGGAAGTGATTCCGCCCGCGGTCATCCGGCTGGCCGATTTCATGGCGTCAGTCGAAGACCGCCCGGTGGAATGGGTAACTACGGGATTCGATATCGGGCGCGCCGCGACGGCCGTGTCTCCGGAACTCGCGGGCGTCATGGCGAAGCTCGCGCTTGAGCGCTATCGATCCGGCGCGGCGTGCGATCCGGCGGCGATGGAAGCCGAGTACGTGCGCCGGCCGGATATCACCGCGGCATTTTGATCGTCATCAGCACCAGATTGCCGTCGGTGGCAGTGAACTGGTGCGGGGTCCCCTGCGGGACGACAAGGAAATCACCCTTCGATACCGTTCGCGTCTCGCCGCCATCGATCTTTGTGCCATTCATCTTGCCGCCGGTCACAATCGTGCCGGAGCCTTCGATCACGTACATCATTTCGGCGTCTTTGTCATGCACAGCCGCGTTGCCGCCGATGGCACGGTATTCGAGCGTCGCGGCGTAAGGCGCGAACGAGAGAATCTTCTCCATGACAATCGCCTGACCCTCCTTCCGCTCGGCTTTCGCTTTTGCGATGAGCGCCTGAACATCCGCGGAGGAAGAGAACGTTTTGAGATCCGCCGCGGCAGACTGCTGTGCAGGCAGGAGCGCCGTGAACGAAGCCAGAATCAGACTGGCGAAGAAGGCTTTCATATTGACCTCAGAATAACCGGTTCCCGCTCAGGAGAATGGCCGGGTGACTTTCAAGCCGCGGAAACGCGCGAAGTCCCGGTCCATCGTGTAAATCTCGGAGACACCATGTTCGAGACACAAAGCGGCGATGTGCGCATCATGCACAAGATTGCCGGTTGCTTCCGATTCACCAACGGTTACCGACATATATCTGGCGTGCGCCGGTCCATCACCCAGCATCGATAGTGAAGGCGACTCGCGCAATTCGTTTAACGTCCGAAAGGCGTCCCGCGATGAGGCCGGGGTCTCGAAAAGCCGTGGATGGGTGACGATGCGGAGAAACTCATAAGCGCATGGCCATGGAATGGCCCACGGACTGGTTCTTCCGGCCAATCCTGTCACAAGCTTCAGGGCTGCGTCATGAAAAGGCAGTTCCCGCCGCACGGCGTAGACAAGAATATTTGTATCGACTGCGATCAACGGCGGCCTTCCATGGTTTCATAGAGCAGGTCGCGGTCTTCCAGCACGACTCCGGGCAGGAGCCTTCCTTTCGGATGCGGCGTCAGTTTCAGCCTGAACTTTTTTTCCGGCTGCACGGGTCCCCTCAAGTACTGACGAAGCGCGGATTCGACCACCTTGCGAAGTGAGGTATTCTCATCCGCGGCTCGCTTCCTGGCGTTCCGCATCAGCTCATCCGCGATATCGATGGTTGTCCTCATGCATAAAAGCATATCATCCCAGGCATAAATATGCCTCCGGAGCAAGTGCCGACGGCTTCTGCTAGTCTGACCTTGAGCCAATGGCCAAAATCGCCAGAGAGATTCGTCTTTCCGGCGTCTTCCCTGCTGCGATCACCCCGCACCATCCGAAGACGCATGAGGCGGACTATGCGGGCGCGCTGGAACTGGTCGACTTTCTGACCAACGCCGGTGTCGACGGGATCTGCATCTTCGGCTCGACCGGCGAATTCATCAACTACTCCTTCGCGGAACGGCACCGGCTGCTCTCGCTGGCCGTCAAGCGCAGCCGGGTTCCCGTAATCGCCGGCGTCTCGCATTCCACGATTTCCGGCGCACTGCAGTTGGCGGACGATGCCATTCAGGCCGGCGCCGACGCCCTCATGCTCATGCCGCCCTACTTCTTCCGCTACGGTCAGAGCGAAGTCGAAGAGTTCTACCGCATCTTCGCCCGCGAAACCAGAGACGTTGTCCCCCTGCTGCTCTACAACATTCCCAGCTTCACTACGGGAATCGAAATCGAGACAGTGCGGCGGCTGTTCGAGACGGGCCGCTTCGCCGGGATTAAGGATTCGAGCGGCGACTGGCCTTTCTTCGAACGCCTGCTCGCCCTGAAACGTGAACTTCCCTTCGCTTTGTTCGGCGGTCCGGAGCTTCTCGTCGGGCGCTCGCTCTATGCGGGAGCCGACGGCATTATTTCCGGCTGCGCGTGCGCCGTGCCGGAACTGATCGTCCAGCTCGCGAAGTCCCAGGCGGCCGGTGACCGCGAACAGGCAGACCGCCTGGATAAACGCCTCATCGAGTTTGCGACACGCGCCGGGCAGTTCCCGTGGCCTGTGGCGATCCGGCGAGCCGTCGAGCTGCGCGGACAGAAATCCGGCCCCCCAAACGTTCCGCTCTCGCCCGTCAGCCAGCAAGCCCTGGACGATTTCTCAGCGTGGTTCCAGCAGTGGCACTCCAGCGGTAAGTAATAGGTGCGAAAGCGATTACGGTCGTCAGATCAAAGCAGGACCGTGACATCAGTGACATCTTATGCTATTCCCATGCAAAAACATGAGTGCTTCGCTGTCAATACCTAAATTTCTAATACGGTCAATCAGTTAGGAGAAAATATTAGCACTCATCGAGGTCGTGTGCTAATAATGAACTTTGGAATCAGTTCTGACTTTAACCTGGGAACGGTTCCGTTTATTGATTCTGTTTTCAATCCCACTTGAGAGGTTTAGTAATGAACATTCGTCCGCTTTATGACCGCATCGTTGTCAAACGGATTGAGGGAGAAGCCGAGAAAACCAGCGGCGGTCTCTTCATCCCCGAAAGCGCAAAGGAAAAGCCGCAGGAAGGCGAAGTTTTCGCCGTTGGAAAAGGTAAGCGTCTCGAAGACGGCAAAGTCGTCGCGCTGGACGTGCAGAAGGGCGACCGTATCCTCTTCGGCAAGTACTCCGGCAGCGAGATCAAGCTGGATGGCGTTGAGTATCTGATCATGCGTGAAGATGAGATCCTCGGCATCCTCGAAAAGTAAATCCCCCAGGAAATTTCAGGAGACATACAGACAATGGCAAAACAAATTGTATACGCGGAAAACTCCCGCCAGGCGATTCTCCGCGGCGTGAATCAGCTGGCTGACGCGGTGAAGGTTACTCTCGGTCCCAAGGGCCGCAATGTGGTTATCGAAAAGAAGTTTGGCGGACCCACGATCACGAAGGACGGCGTGACTGTGGCGAAGGAAATCGAGCTGAAGGATCCGCTCGAAAACATGGGCGCCCAGATGGTGCGCGAAGTGGCGTCGAAGACCTCCGACATTGCCGGTGACGGCACCACGACGGCGACGATTCTGGCGCAGGCGATTTTCCGCGAAGGCGTGAAGGCTGTTGCCGCGGGTGCGAACCCGATGGCACTGAAGCGCGGTATTGAAAAGGCCGTTGCGGTGGCGATCGAAGAAGTGAAGGGCATGTCGAAGCCGGTTTCGGGCGACATGATCGCTCAGGTTGGCACGATTTCCGCCAACAGCGACCACACGATCGGCGACACCATTGCCGAGGCGATGAAGAAGGTCGGCAAAGATGGCGTGATCACGGTGGAAGAGTCGAAGACGATGGCCACCGAACTGGTGACGGTTGACGGTATGCAGTTCGACCGCGGCTATCTCTCGGCCTACTTCGTGTCGGATCCGGACCGCATGGAATGCGTGCTGGAAGATCCGTACATCCTGATCCACGAAAAGAAGATCAGCAACATGAAGGACCTGCTGCCGCTGCTCGAACAGATCGCGCGCGCCGGCCGTCCGCTGCTGATCATCGCGGAAGAAGTCGACGGCGAAGCGCTGGCGACCCTCGTGGTGAATAAGCTCCGTGGCACACTGAACGCCGCGGCTGTGAAGGCTCCGGGCTTCGGTGACCGCCGCAAGGCGATGCTCGAAGACATCGCGATCCTGACCGGCGGCAAGTCGATCATGGAAGAGACCGGCATCAAGCTGGAAGGCGTGAAGCTGGAAGACC
>Ga0134125_10000890_pt1 | contig 38353 bp, 35 predicted proteins | sample KB31751_FD_96464 | JGI IMG/M metagenome (GOLD analysis project Ga0134125, IMG submission 96464) | Terrestrial soil microbial communities with excess Nitrogen fertilizer from Kellogg Biological Station, Michigan, USA - KB3-175-1 | ecosystem: Environmental > Terrestrial > Soil > Unclassified ...
AACGTGGAAATGATTTTGAAGCCTGCCCAAAACCCCACGACAGAGGCCGTGAAACCGGCCTCTGTGGCTATTGTGGTCTAAAGTGGTCTTGGAATTTGCGGCTGGAAGCTTGTAACCGCTTGAAAGGTTTGGTTGCGGGGGAAGGATTTGAACCTTCGACCTTTGGGTTATGAGCCCAACGAGCTACCAGACTGCTCCACCCCGCATTTGTATATTACTACGCCACCTTCGGTGAATCGTCGGACGTCCGCCGGGATGCCCGCACGGCCAGCGACATGCGGTCGGCCCGCACCGAAGCCCGGACGGTCTGCCCTTCCTCGATCTGCCCGCGCGCGACCATCGCGGCGATCGGCTGCGTGAGATGGCGGTGTACGGTCCGCTTCAGCTCGCGCGCGCCGTATTCCATCGAGGTGCCGGTTTCGAGCAGCCACTGCCGCACCGCCGACGGAACCTCCACCGCGAACGCGCGCGACCCCAGGCGGTTTACGATGTGCCGCTGCAGCCGATCGATCTCATGCTCCACAATCGCCATCAGATCCGCCGGCTCCAGCGGACGGTACGTGATCACGCGATCGATCCGGTTCACGAATTCCGGCGAAAACTTCCGGCGCACAGCGCTCATCGCCACGCGCTCCAGCCGCCGGAGCACATCCTCCGCCGCTGGCGCGACGGCCGACTGAAATCCGATTTCCGGCGCGATCTCCCGCATCATCTCCCGCGCCCCCAGATTGCTCGTCATGAAAATGACGGCCTTCTCGAAGTTGACCTGGCTGTTGTCGCCGAGCCGCAAAATGCCCCGGTCGAGCAGACCCAGCATCAGCCGGGCCATTGAGGGCGCCGCCTTTTCGATTTCATCGAAGAGCACCAGCGACAGGCCACACTTCTCGCTCGCCACCGCCGCCAGCTTCTGCTGCGTGAGCGCCGGCTGCGTTTCGCGATGCCCCAGATATCCGGGCGGCGCGCCAATCAGCTTCGCCACCTCATGCTCCATCTGGTATTCGCCGCAATCGATCTTCAACAGGCTCTTTTCGCTGCCATGCAGCGTTTCCGCCAGCGCTTCCACGGTGCGGGTCTTGCCCGTGCCCGTTGGCCCCAGCAGCAGGAAAACGCCGGCGGGCCGGTTTTCCGGCGAGAGTCCCGCCTGGAACATTTCGACGCAGGGCACCAGCGCGTCAATTGCGTCGGGTTGCCCCACAATTTTCGAAGCCAGCGCATTCGCCAGGCTTGCGCGGATCGGAATCGGTTGACGGCGGGTTCGTGGCAGCGTGTAGCGCGAATCCATAGGACAACAGAATAAACATCGCGCTGAACGGACCAGGGGTGGGTTTGGAGGCAAGTCGCTGCAATCGCAGGCCAAAAACCTTTGCGAAAGTTGTGAATGAAAAAAAGAGGCGGAAACGGGACTGGATCCTCCTTCCGCCTCTTTTGGATCGCAATGAGCCTCCGATATAGGCCCGAATCGCCTGCTGGAGCCAGGGAAACTGAAGTGTTGAAATGCGCCACCTCCACAGTCGCACAGTCAAAACCGGTACTCGCTACGAACGCCGCGCCGGCGTCACGACACCGATGTGCGGCTGAGCAAGCAGCACCCCGGCTCCGATGATCGCTGTCGGAGGTAACTCGAATAGAGGGCACAATTCCATTGCGCGGATATGATGGCAGACTTCGTCTTTCGTCATCTGTGTTGTATTCTTCCTTTTCGATCAGGCGCCTTCTTCGGTATGTTCGGGTTCGGGCAACGTATCGTGGTCACCGGCCGCCCACACGTATAGCGTGGGCAACAGGAAGATGCCGAGCAGCAATGCCGCCACCAGTCCGCCCACGATCACGATCGCGAATGGCCGCTGGGAATCCGACCCGATTCCGCGTGAGAGCGCGGCGGGGAGAAGGCCGAAGCTGGCGACCAGCATTGTCATCATGATGGGGCGAAGGCGGCGAACCGAGCCTTCCACAGCCGCATCGAGCACCGCATGACCACTGGCGCGTAGCTGGTTGATGTACTCGAGCATGATCACGCCGGTCTGCACCGAGACGCCGAACAGCGCCAGAAATCCGACACCCGAGGAAACACTGAAATGCGTGCCCGTGAAGAGCAGAGCCAGCAGACCACCGAGCGGCGCCATGGCGACGTTCGCGAGAATCAGCAACACCCACTTGACCGATTTGAACATCGTGTAGAGAATCATGCAGATCACGAGCAGTGTGATGGGCACCACGATCATCAGACGGCGCTGGGAACGCTTCGCGCTCTCGTATTCACCCGCCCAATCGATGTGATAACCGACAGGCAGCTTGACCTGCGTCGTGACTTTGGCGATGGCTTCTTCGACCGTGCTCCCGAGATCACGACCGACCACACCGTATTTCAGCGCGACGTAACGCGAATTCCCTTCGCGGTAGATTTCCGACGCGCCATCGGTGACGCGAACATCGCAAAGCTGTGCGAGGGATACCCGCTCACCCGAAGGCGCGAGCAGGCGGATGTTCTCGATGGCTTCCTTCGTATCGCGGTATTTGGGTTCGTAACGGACGGTAAGGTCGTAACGCTGCTCGCCCTGAAGTACCTCGCTGACGGCCTTACCGCCGACGGCCGTCTCGATGGCGTCCTGCACGTCAGAAACATTCATGCCGTAACGCGCGGCTTTCTCCCGATTCACGGTGAATTCGAGATTCGGCTGTCCGATGACGCGGAACAGTCCGAGATCGGAAACACCGGGGATGGTCTTCATGACATCGAGAATCTGCTGTCCGGTGTCTTCCAGCTTGTGGAGATCGTCGCCGTAGATCTTGATGGCGAGCTGACCTTTCACGCCGCTGACCGCCTCTTCCATGTTGTCGGCGATCGGCTGCGAATAGTTCCAGAGCGCGCCCGGAATCTTCGATAGCTCACGATCCATCGCGCGGATCAGTTCTTCCTTGTCCTGATGGAAAACAGGACGCCATTCTTCCTTCGGCTTCAGGTCAATGTAGTATTCCGTGTTGAAGAACCCGGTGGTATCGGTGCCGTCGTCAGGGCGGCCAACCTGCGAGACCACCTGGCGTACCTCAGGAAAGGCGGCGATAGCGACGCGCGCCCGGTTCATCACGGCCGTCCCCTCCTCCGGGCCCGTGCTCGGGGCCAGAGTGGCGCGGGCCCAGATGGCGCCTTCATCGAGGTGCGGCAGGAATTCGGAACCGATACGGCCGCTCATCATCAGCCACACGGAAATGCCGAATGATCCCGCCGCGATCGCCAGCGTGATCCAGCGAAACCGGATAGTCTGCTTCACGAGGGCGCGATAGCCATTTGTCATGCCGGTCATCACCGGGTTCCTCCATTCGCGAACATTGCCGCGGAACAGAAAGCTCGAAAGGACGGGTGCGATCAGCATCGCGAAGATCAGCGCCCCCAGCAGCGCGAATGAAACGGTCCATGCCATCGGCTTGAACAGACGGCCCTCCACTCGCTGCAGTGTGAAGATCGGAATGTAGGCCGTGATGATGATGCCGATGGAATAAAAGACCGGCCGCCGCACTTCATGCGCCGCGTCACGGATCGGCCCGAGCGACGGCCCCTCTTCGCGGCGATGGGCCAGGTAGCGGATGATATTTTCCACCATCACGACCGCGCCTTCCACCACCATACCGAAATCGAGTGCCCCAAGCGAGAGCAGGTTCGCGGGGACTTTGTTCAGGTCGAGGCAGATTGAGGCAAATAACAGCGAAAATGGAATGGTGAGGGCGACGATGAACGCGCCGCGTACATTGCCGAGGAACAGAAACAGAATCAGCGCCACAAGGATGATCCCTTCCGTGAGGTTGTGCAGCACCGTGTGGGTGGTGTAGTGCAGCAGATTGCTGCGGTCAAGATGCGGGACGATTTTTACGCCTGGCGGCAGAATTTTCGTGTTGAGCTCATCGACCTTGGCGTGGATGGCGTCGAGCGTCGAATCGGAATCCGCGCCTTTGCGGAGCAGCACCATACCTCCAACAACGTCGTCGTAATCGATGATCCTGCCATCGTCGCGGCGGAACGCTTTGCCCATCTGACCGAGCCGGATGCGCTCGCCCTGAGTGACTTCGGCGATATCGCGGATACGCAGCGGCGTGCCGTTCTGCGCGCGGATAACAGTATTCTCGATGTCGTCCACGCACGTGACGAGGCCCAGCGCCCGGACATTGATCTGCTGCATGCCGGCTTCGACGAAGCTGCCGCCAGCGTTGACGTTATTATTCGCAAGTTGCTGTTCCACCTGGCCAATATTGAGTCCGTAGGCGATCAGTTTCTCGGGGTCGACGCGCACCTGATACTCGCGCGTAGTGCCGCCGAAGCTGCTGACATCGACGACATTCGGGACTGATTTGAACTGCTTCTCCAGCGTCCAGTCTTCGAGCGATTTGAGCGCCATCAGATCGTAGCTGGGATTGGTGCTGGTGAGCGTATAGAAATAGATCTGGCCGACCGGACTGTAGTCCGATCCGAGTTGCGGCTGCAGACCCGCCGGAAGGGTTACCTGAGAGAGGCGCTCCAGCACCTTCTGACGATTCCAGTCGTCCGTGGAATCGTCATCGAACACGAGCATGAGGCTGGAGAGTCCGAACAGCGACGTGGAGCGCAGATGATCGAGATGCGGGATACCGTTCATCGAAATCTCAAGCGGAATGGTGACCCGCTGCTCAACTTCTTCGGCGGCGCGGCCCGGCCACTGCGTAATCACCTGAACGTAGTTGTTAGCGACGTCCGGATAAGCCTCGACCGGCAGATTGTGGAAGGAGATCGCGCCCCAGATCAGCAACAGGACTGAAACCAAAAGAATCAGCAGCCGATTGTTCAGCGCAAAATCGACGAGACGCCTGATCACTGTTCCACCGTGTTCTGCATCTCGAGGGCGTTGGCGACGACGCGGTCTCCCGGCGCGATGCCGGAGGTAATGATCTGCGCTTTGGACGGCAGGATGGCGCCGCCTTTCACTTCCACGCGCCGGAAAGTGCTGCCGCCCGCGGGTTCGTAGACCCAATCGCGATCGTGGAGATGCAGAACCGCGGTTGCCGGGACCGTCGCGTCAGTTTTGTCTGGACCGTGGAAATCGGCCGTAACAAACATGCCGATCCGCATGATTCCGGGATTTTTCAATTCCACCCGCACCTTCGCGGTGCGCGTATTGGGATCGAGAATCGGGCGAATCGCGCCGACGCGGCCTCTGAATATTTTGCTGGGATACGCGCTGAGACGAATGTCCACGTCTTCGCCGATCCGCACGCTGGCGAGATCGTTCTCGTAGACATCGCACAGCACCCAGACGGTGGAAAGATCGGAAATCGTGAACAGGTTGGGCGAGTTATCGAGCGTTTTCACGCCTCCGGCGGCGTTAACATTCTGTTCGGTGATGACGCCGGTTGCCGGCGCCACAATGTCAATGGTTGACGACGGATGATTGACGTCCGCGCCCAGAACGCGAATCTGATCGAGCGCGTTTTCGACCGAAATCTTCGCTTTAGATTCGGTATCCTCCGCGACTTCCAGATCTTTCTGCGCCAGTGCCCCGCGGTCGAAGAGAAGTTTCGCCCGGTCGAGCTGATTGTGAGCTAGCTTTTCGTCGGCCGTTGCGCTGCGCCAGGCGGCGAAAGCTCCGGAGACATCGGCACTCTGGATTTTGAGGAGCACCTGACCTCTCTCAACCGTGTCGCCAAGCTTCGCATTGATCTCGATGACCCGCCCGGAGGCCAGTGAAACAACCGGAATATTACGTGAGACGTCCGGCGTGACTGTGCCGGTCACGCTGAGGTCGCCCGCGTCCGAAACTTTGCCCGCTTCTACAGCCGGGAATTGCTCCGGGTGATCGACGTGCAGGAGATTGGGATTGCCGGCGTGCTCTACTGTCGCAGGCGGCGGCGCCTCAGCTGTGGGATCGGCAGGCAGTTGCCCGCCGCACCCCCACGAAATAGCCGCCAGTGCAATGATGGCCGCATACAGCGGCCGATGTTTTTGATTGCTGTAGAAGATCATGGAATCACTTCCCGTCCGACTGCGAAATTCAATTGGTTGGCGGCATTGAACCAGGAGCCCACCAGACTGAGGTAGTTCATGCGAATGCCGCGGTAATCGTTCTGCGCGTTGAGGAATTCAAGCAACGACGCGCCGCCGTTCTGATAAGCGAAGGCAATCGTGTCGCGCACCTGCCCTGCTTCAGCGAGATACTTTGTGCGATAAGCGCGGAGGAGACTGACCGCGCCGTTGAGCGAACTGAAGGCCGAATCGATATCCGCCATCGCCTGCGCTTCCGCGGCGGTCTGCAATTGCTGAGTGCGATGGATTTCGATCTCGGTTCGCGCCTTCTCCCCCTGATTGCGATCGAAGATGCGCAAAGGAATGGAGACACTGCCGCCGATGTAAACCGGGATCGGAGGATTACGTCCGGCGTCGATTGAAAACGTCGGATCGGCCGAGCCGTTGGCGATTGCCACGCGATGGTCTGCGCTGGCTTTATCGATTGCCTGCGCGGCCACGGCGAGATCCGGACGCGAAGCTACAGCCATGCGGTGTAGCTCATCGGGCCGCAGAAGAGATTCGGAATAATCGAAGCTGCCTGAAATATCGAACTGATCGACCGGCGTCTTGGAATTCAGCAACTGCAGCAACTGGATCTTCGCGTTGCGGACATTGATCCGCGCTGTCTCGACATCCGATTCATACTGCACGCGCTGCAGCTCGAGACGCTGCATATCAACCTGCGAAATATCGCCCGCGCTGAGACGGCCGCGGCTGACGTCGAGCAGGCGGTCGTAATAGCTCAAGCTATCCTGAGCAACCCCGAGGACCGCCTTCGCCTGCAGAGCCTGGATGAAAGCGCCGCGCAGATTGAACAGCAGATTGCGCTCGAGATCGGCTCGCTGCGAGGCAGTGATCTCGGTTCCCTTCTTCGCGCTCTCGAGCCGCAACTCGCGTTTCCCTTCGCGCTCATGCAGGTAACTCGTTGAAACGAGCGGCAGCAATTCGCCGAGCGGGCGATACGGGTCCGGCCAGAAAGGATTGAACTGATCGAGCGTCGCGGTGACTGTAGGGTTGGGGCGGAGATAGGCCGTGATCTCCTGCGCGCGGGCTTCATCGACGCCTAGCTGCGCTGCTTTCAGGGCAGGGTTGTTTGATTCAAACTGATCACGCACCTGTTGCCAGCTCAGCGCCTGTGCGGCAGCCGCGCCCGCGGACAAGGCCAGCGCAGCGCACAGCTGCGCGGCCCGAAAATATCGGGACGAAATAAAAACCTCCAGCGGCAGTTATGCCGCGGTCAATTCAGGAATTAAAGAGAAGGACTAAAGGAGGGAAGGAGGACCGCGAGGAGCGAATACATCGCGGGTGGCGCTGCGGAGAACCGCGGTCCTGAAAAGCGCCGGCGCACGTAAAGGCGCGCCTTGATTCAGCGCGGTGGAAAGATCGTGAAACGAGAGCTGATCACCCGAAAAGCCGGCCAGAGTGCCGTCCGCGAGATATGCGGTATTGAGTGAATACGGACCGGGCTTGCCAATCGCCTGGGCGTAGCTGTGCAGATCAGCCTCGGTGAAGTGACCTGCACCGTCGTTGAGCCAGACTGCAACTGGAAGGCCTGATGATGGTTCGAAGATCACCAGATCGCGGTCATGGTCGCCATCGATATCGCGCAGGCTGAGGCGGATCGCTGCACTTGCTCCGTGGACGTCAAATGAGGCTGTGCCGGAGCGGCTGAGATCGATCTGGACGCGGTGAACGTAACTGCTGCCTTCCCGAAGGCCGGGGCCGGCGTTCGCCAGGTCGGCAACCCGATCGCCGTCGAGATCGGCCAGGGACCAGCCCGATCCACTCGCCGAAGCGGATGGGAGGGTCCACGGCTTTTCGGCCGCGAGGCCCAAACAACTGGCAAGCAGAACCAGAACCCCCGCGCGTCCGAGGAGACGCAGCGACCCATTTGCCCGCTGATTGTATATCGTGGTCAAAATCTGATTGTATCGCCCTCCACCGCGGAGCGCCTGTCTGTGCATTCGTCGGAATCCGGGCTGAAAATAGAGATTCTGCACCCGTAAGAGAACGTCGCGACGGCCGGGGCGACAGTTTCTTATCTGCCGTGTCCGGCCGCCCGTGAATCGAATGGCATCTCCCGGAATCTCGAACCCGCGTGGTTAGTTGATGTTGATGCCCGCCGGCGTGATCCACACGTTGATCTTCCATCCTCTGGAACCGCACGCCACGTCTTTCGCTCGCGCCGGCTTGATCAGGCCTGCCTGAAAATTCTCCCGACGTATTGGCGAGCGGGGGGCCAGGATCACTTCAATCGACGGCAGGACGTTTTCTCAGAGCAAAGCCAGCATGGGCGCGAGATGATGTGAGGCGCGGGAACGAAACCCCAATGAAGCGGCCGGAGATTGAAGAACGCTCGCGATACGAAGAAGAAGATCACGGCCTGGTCCGTTAGCAGTGGCATGCGAACGGACGAAAATGCCTGTATCGAGGACGATTCTTACTGTCCCGGACTAATAACCGTGTTGGACGTGCCTGAGTGCCTCGGTAACCGCCTCTTTTGCATCTTCGTCAGAAATCGGCTGCCGCGCGGTATCCACCTGCGGGAAATACTCCTGCCTGTGCTCACGACTCACATGGCTGACTCAAAAATTCGGGCGCTGACCGGCCAGGGGAGCGCCGTTGAGACGCTCCTCGCACTGGCCGCGTAATTCGAAAGTGATCTGCAACGCAGAGAATCTGCCGCCTGACCATCTGCACTTTGCAAAGAAATAAAAAGAGGCGGAAACGGGACTGGATCCCGCTTCCGCCTCTTTTGGATACAACCGGGGCCGGCGTTACTTCTGGGACGGGCTGTCGTCCGCCTTCAGATCGCCCAGCGCATACTGAATACCCGCGCGCACATGCTCGAGCATCGGCGTCATCGCGTAGATCTTCTCGTCATGCCCGTGGGCTTCATAGAACACGCGGCCTTTGCCCTGCTTGTGGATATAGCTCAGGGCGTAGTCCCCGTCGGTGCGGCCGGTGGCGATGGGTTCCTTTGCCTTATCGGCATCGCTCATTTTTGAATAATCGACGCTGGTGAGCATGTGCACGTTCTTCCGTGAGAAGGAATCCTGCGCGAACGTGTAGGTCTCGTCGTGGATCTCGAACTCCTGGCCGTGGAACATGGCGGTCAGCGGGCTGTTCGGATCGTCGATCTTCACCGTAATGAGCTGCGGATAGGTCCAGTGGAATTTGAAGTAGCCACCGATCAGCTTGTTGAATGCCGGCCAGTCGAGAACGGTACCGGGAGGCGTCTGTCCCTCAGGCACGCGCTTCTCTGTTGCGGCCGCGGTCTGGGCCCGGCCTCTGCCGCCGCCCGAACGCCCGCGCCCACCGAATCCGCCAAAACCGCCGCCCGCGGGAGCCGGCGAAATCGAAGCGTTAAAACGCGTCGCGAAATCTTCACGGCTGATCGTCCCGGCCTTCGAGGTGTCGAGTTTATCGAACCAGGAAGCAGCCAGCGCATCGATTTCCTGACGGCTCAGCTTCTGATCGCCATTGGTATCTCCCTGGGCCATGATCAGGTGCGCCGCGGTCACCGGGTTGGCGCTGCCGCCCGCTCCGCCACCCTTCGAGCAATCGGTGTGATAGGAGTCGCTCGCCGCGTGGATTCCCGCGATGCCCTTGCCGCCATCCACGAAATCCATGAAAGCCTTGCGGCGCGCAGCGGTTGCCGCGGGATCTTTCGGATCATCGAGGAAGCAGCCCGTGGTGCTGTCCAGAAAGATCAGGTCGTACTGTTTCAGGTTGGCCGCGTTGATGTCCGCGGGATCGTAGGTAATGGTTGTCGTCCAGAGATTACCCTTCTTGCCCAGTTCTTCCACCGTCTTTGCCGCCAGCGGAATCGAAGAATGGATGAATCCGGCCGCATTGCCAAAGACCAGAACTTTGTGCGCCCTCACCGGTTTCGCGGCGGGCGCAGAGGGCAGCGCCGCCTCCATGGCCGAGACATCCGCGGGCTTCGCCTGATTGAAAACGGGCGTGAGAGCCACCTGAAGCTGGAACTCCGTCACAGCGTTGGATTTCGCCTTGTCCGCGGCGCTGTACCAGGCATCGAAGGCCGATTTGAGCTCGTCGCGTGTGACGGCATCATTGTTGTTTGTATCGACGGCCATTGCCATCGGGGCCCCGGCTCCGCGCCCGCCGCCGCCACCACGCCCGCCGCGTCCAGATCCGCCTGGCGCCTGCGCGTACACCATTCCCACGGCCAGCGCGAGAGAACTCACCGTGCCGATCGCTATCAATGTCCTTATGGAAAATCCTCTTGGCTTCATGTTGTCTCCTGTGCCGTGCAATAGTTTATCGCACATGTGGAACCGGTTTGCACCTAATAAAAACGGGGTGAAGGCCGCAGCCCTCACCCCGCTGTTCCTGGGCTCGCCAGTGGTTATTTGACCGACGGGCTGTCGTCCGCTTTCAGATCCCCGAGCGCGTACTGGATGCCCGCGCGGATGTGCTCCAGCATCGGCGTCATCGCGTAAACCCGGGCGCTGTGGCCATGGCCTTCATAGAAGACGCGGCCCTTGCCCTCACGCCGGATGTAGCTCAGCGCATAGTCATGATCGGTTCGCGGATGCGACTCCCTCGCCTTATCCGCATCGCTCATCCTGTCGTAATCGATGCTGGTCAGCACGTGAACGTTTTTTCGCGAGAACGAATCCTGGTTGAACGTATACGTCTCGTCGTGAATCTCGAACTCCTGGCCGTGGAACATCGCGGTCAGCGGGCTCTTCGGATCGTCGATCTTCACCGTGATGAGCTGCGGGTCGGGCCAATGGAATTTGAAGAAGCCGCCGATCAGCTTGTTGACTTCGGGCCACTGCTGCACGGCCGCTTCCGCCGAAGGCTGCTTCGCGCGGGGGGGATTTGGCAGCACGCCAGGCGTCAGCCGCATGCTGAAGTCGGTCTGACTGACCTTGCCACTCTTGTCCGTATCGAGCTTGTCATACCAGCTATCGGCGAGCGAGGCCAGTTCCTGGCGGCTCACCTTGCCATCGTGATTCGCGTCGCCCTGCGCCACGAACTGCGAGGCCAGAACGTGGGCGGCATCGGGCTGCGGCGTTGTGGCAGCTGCCTCGCTGGCTGCCGTGCAGTCCCAGTGATAGGAATCGCTCGCGGCGTGAATGCCTGCGATGCCCTTCCCGTTGCGCACGAAATTGAGGAACGCGGCCCGCCGCGCCGCCGTTGCTTTGGCATCGGCGTCATCGAGGAAGCAGGCAGTCGTGCTGTCGAGGAAGATGGCGTCATACTGCTTCAGGTTGGCCGCCGTAATGTCGTTCAGGTTGTAGCTGATGGTGGTGGACCAGAGGTCGGTCTTATTACCCAGCGCCTCCACCGTCTTCGCGGTGAGCGGGATCGAGCCGTGCACCCAGCCGCCCGGCCCCGTATGCGCGAACACCAGGACCTTGCGAGCCTTTGCCGGCTTCGCGCCCGGATCAGTGGGCAGCGCCGCCATCATGGCGTCGACTTCGTTCTGCGCCGCGGTAAACGGAATTGAATTTCCCCACGTATCGAATGCGTTCACGATGGCCTGGGTCGGCATCGGTACTTCGAGCGCCTTCAGAAGCTGATCTTCGGTGACCGCGCCGGATTTCTTCGAGTCGGCCGCTGTGAACCAGGAATCGAACGCGCTTTTCCATTCCGCGCGCGTGATCGATCCATCTTTATCGGCGTCGACAGCCGTGAAAATCGCGGAGGCCGGGCCACGTCCTCCGCGGCCGAACCCGCCGGCACCGCGCCCTCCACGCCCGGATCCCCCTGGCGGCTGCGCATATACCATTCCCACGGCGAGCGCGAGAGAACCCACTGCGCCAGCCACAATCCACTTCCTGTTTGCGTCCTTCATACGTCTCCTTATGCCCGTACTTTGCCGTTCACTTTCACGTCCGTGAGGGTCAGATTCTGAACATCCTGCACCACGTCATCCATCGCCACGTTCTGCAGATCGCAGCGCTCCAGATGAATGTTGCTGACCTGCGAGCCGGGGAAGGCCCGAAGCTGCAGCGCGTATTTCGATTTCTTACTGGTCACGTCGCGGATATCGATATTGCGAACGATCGGATGCTCGGGGCCCTTCGCGCCTTCCTGATAGAGCAGATCCACCTGGACAATCGCGTCCGCCACTTCGCCGATCGTGATGTTTCGGAAGTACGCGTTCTCCACTGTACCGCCGCGCATCGCGTTCGACTTGAATCGAAACGCTTCGTTGAGATGCGGGCTGTTCAGACGGCAATTCTCGACGAACACATTGCGCACGTCGCCTGAAACTTCGCTGCCGAGCGTCAGCCCCCCGTGGCCATCCTCCATATCGCAATTGCGGATGATCACGTTTTCGGTCGCCGCCGCCACCCGCCGTCCATCGCGGTTCCGGCCGGACTTAATCGCAATGCAGTCGTCACCTGTGCTGAATGTGCAGTTTTCGATAAGGAAGTCCTTGCAGGAATCCGGATCGCAGCCGTCATTATTCGGCCCGTGGCTGTCGATCTTCAGGTTCCGCACGGTGACGTTCGTGCAGTAGAGCGGGCTCACTTCCCACATCGGCGAATTGTGGATGGTGACGCCCTCAATCACAATGTTTTTGCAGCGCGTCGGCTGAATGAAAACCGGCCGCAGATAGTGGCCTTCGCCAAAGATCCGTTCCTTGACGGGCACGTCACGCTCTCCCATGCTGGTGAGGATTGCGCGGCTGTTCTCCATGGGCGCTCCGGCCGGTTTACCCCACGGATTCTGCGTCGTCCAGGACCACCAGTTCTGGCGGCTGCACTGGCCGTCGAGCGTGCCCTCGCCGGAAATGCCGAGATTCTCCTGGTCGATCGCGTAGATGAACGGGGAATAGTTCATCAGTTCCGTGCCTTCGAAGCGTGTGAAGACCACCGGCAGATACTTCTTCGGATCTGGAATGAACTTCAGGGTCGCGCTCTTCGAAACGTAGAGGTTGACGTTGCTCTTCAGGTGCACCGCGCCCGTGTAAAAGTCGCCCGCGGGGATGATGACGCGTCCGCCGCCCGCTTTATTGCACGCGTCGATCGCTTTTGCAATGGCCTCGGACGAATCGGTCCCTTCGCCTGCCTTTGCGCCGTACTTCGTGATATCGAAATCGCGCTTCTTAAAAACCGGAGGCCTGATGCGCGCGAGGATCTTCGGAACTTCGTCCCAGGCGGCGGCCTGAGACGGCGCCGCTGATGCATTGCGGCCCGCGGCTAACAAGGTCATGCCGGCGGTGGTGGCAACAAAAGATCGGCGATTCTGCATAAATGGGTCCTCCGCCAATATACGCGATCAGGAGAGCCCGTGGCGGTGGGGAGGTACACTGTCTCGCGGGGATGACAACCTGGGCGAGCGGAGTCTCGAAAGCAACCGGTATCCACATCCACTATCTGAGAACCGGCGGATGCAAGCCCCCGCTGGTACTGCTCCATGGACTGACCGGGAGCGGAGCCTGCTGGATGCCCCTGGCACGCGCTCTCGAGCCTGAATACGACGTAGTAATGCCGGATGCGCGGGGGCACGGGAATTCGAGCACGCCGCCCGATGGATATCGTTATGAGGATTATGCGGGCGATGTGGTCGGACTTATCCAGGAACTCGGACTTGCAGCACCGGTTCTGCTGGGCCACTCGATGGGAGGAATGACCGCCGCCGTGATAGCTGGCCAACGGGCGGCGGCCATCCGCGGGGTCATCCTGGTGGATCCCACTTTCCTGAGCTCCCGGCGTCAGCGCGAAGTTCACGAGAGCGATGTGCGCGAGCAGCACCGCCGGCTTCTCAGCTTGAATAAGGATGACTTGGTGGCGCAGTTACGGACCCGCCACCCACGCCGCTCCCCGGAGATCATCGAACTCCTGGCCGAGGCAAGGCTGCAAACCCGAATAGAGGCGTTTGATGTTCTTGCCCCGCCAAACCCCGATTATCGCGAGTTGGTGCGGACTATTCCCGTCCCCATCCTCCTCGTGATTGGTGACAACGGGGTCGTTTCCCTGGAGACAGCACGCGAACTGCAAAGTCTGAATCCACGGCTTCTGGTCGAACTGATTCAAGACGCCGGCCACGGGCTTCCGTACGATCAACCGGATCGCTTTGAAGCGGTCGTCAGGTCTTTCCTGCCAGATACCGTTTTCAGCGGGAGGTGAAACTGCGCCAATTTCGTCTTTGCTTCTGCTCAGTGGCCGGTGGACAATACAGGCCTGCTGAAACGCGTTACGCCTGGCTTTTCTTCGCAGCCGGTGGCGGCTCGTATGACCCCGGCACGGCGCGGAACGAGATGGCGATCCTGTTCCAGTTATTGATCATCACCGCCGCGAGCGTCAGCGCCGCGAATTCGCTTTCGTTGAAGAATTGGCGGGTTCTTTCATACACGTCATCCGGCGCCTGATCGCGTGAAATGAGCGTGACCGCTTCAGTCCATTCGAGTGCGGCCCGTTCGCGGTCCGTGTAGTAAGGAGTTTCGCGCCAGGCGCTCAGCCCGTAGAGCCGCTGCTCGGTTTCGCCGACGAGCCGCGCATCTTTGCTGTGCATATCCAGACAGAAAGCGCACCCGTTGAGCTGGGACGCCCGCATCTTAATGAGATGCAGCAACTTCGCGTCGAGGCCGCTCTTGTGGACGGCGTGCTCCACCTGATAAAACGCGCGCAGCGCTTCCTGCGGGAGAGCTTTCTGATAATCAATCCGTGGTTCCAATGTGACTCCTTTTCTGTTCGATTACGATAGACTGTTGACTGAAATGCAGTTTTCTCTTAGATTTTCCATCTGTGGGGCGGTCGTGGCGCTTTGCGCCACGCTCGGCGCGCAGACAACCCCCGCGCCCGACGCGCCTTCGCCTCGTGCGAGCAAAGGCATTCCCGCTCGAGGCAGCGCAACCGACTATATGGGGCACGGCAAAGTTGGCGCGCTGACAATCGGCGCTGATTTCGACGGTCACGATATACCAACCCTCGAATCCACCCTCACGGCGGACGATTTCATAACCGTGGAGGTCGGCATTTTCGGAGCGCCCGGTGCGCATGCCATTATTTCCGCCACCGACTTTTCGATTCGCATTAACGGCAAAAAGTCGCCAACTCCTTCCGAAGGATTTGCCGCGCTCTCCCGTAACCTGCGCGATCCTTCCTGGACGCCGCCCGATCAAAAGGAAAAGCAGAAATCCCGCGGTGGTATCAACACGGGCGGCGATCAGGACGGTCTCGGCTCCACGCCCGCTCCTGTTCATATTCCGCCGGAGATGGAGCGTGCCATGCGCCTGCAGGTGGGCGCCGCTGCGCTGCCCGAAGGGGATCGCGCGCTTCCTGTTGCGGGCCTCCTGTTTTTTAAATACTCGGGCCAGGCGAAGGGCATCCACGAAGTGGAACTGGTCTACGAAGGCTCGGCGGGCAAGGGCAGCATCAGGCTGCAGTAACAGTCCCGGTCACGGTTCCGCGTAGACGCTGTTGACGAACCCGCCCGCGTTGGTGTTCGGCCAGTCGGGGTGTTTGGTTTTCAGCTCTTCGGTGATGCGGCGCCCCGCGTCGGCCGCCGAAACACCCTGCTTCTTCAATTCGAGCGCGCGCGTCCGGATATCGGAAATCAGCTCTCGCTCCGCGCGGACCAGCGAGCCATCGCCGGGTGCGCTGTGGTCCGGCAGAACGTGCGCCGGATGGAGCTGCTCGATTTTCTCCACCACCGCGAGCCAGCTCGATGGCGTGCCGCCGTCTCCGAAGATGTTCGGCATGGTTTTGTTCTGCACCACGTCGCCGGAAATGAGAGTGCGATCGGGTTCCACGAAAGTGAGCTCATCGCCTTTGGTGTGCGCACCGCCGTACCAGAGCAGACGCGCCGTAACGCCGCCGCCCAGATCCAGCTTCTTTTCCTTGTCGAAGGTTTCATCCGGCTTTCTCGGCTTCACACCCGCCAGCAGTTCCTTTTGTTGTGGCGAACGGCTGGCGAACGAATCGATCATTTCCTGGCCGTGCTTCTCCATCTCCTGCTGCTGCACGGCGTCGCGGATGACCGTAGTGCCGGCCGGAAAGCCGGCTTCACCCGAAGCGTGTTCCGGATGGAAGTGCGTAGTGGTGAGATAGATCTTCCTGCCGGGCGCGAGCTTCGCGACTACGCGCGAGATGGTTTCGCCGTTCTTCGGTCCAAGCCCGGTATCGACAACCAGCACCGCGTTGCTCCCGACCACAATTCCGATATTCGGCCACCCCATAATGGCCCAGACGTGATCGGAAATCTTTGTCGTGGTGTCAGGCAGGACGGGGTTGTTGCCCTGTGCCGCCGCGCCCGCGGCCGTCGCCAGAATTGCCAGCGCGGTTCGGAAAATGTTGGAAAACATCGCCATAGTGCCTCTATCTTATCTCCGTTAACCATCGATAGTTTCACCAACGAATACTGGTGGACAGGCCACTCCGCGCGTTATAAGAAATATAGTGTCTGAAGTGTACGCGCAGCAGCGTTGCGAAGAGCGGCGCGCCACTGATTGTTCTGTAGAGGTTCGCTGGAAGACAGACGACGGTGAGAAGCTGTACGAGCAATGCCGTGCGATCGATATTTCGGAGAGCGGCGTCGCGATCGAATGCCCGGTGGAAATTCCGGCCGGAGCCAGCGTCATCGTCTGGGCGCCGGCGTTCCACGTTTCCGCGCTCGCCCAGGTGCGCCACTGCACGTGGCAGCGCAGCATTTATGTGCTGGGGCTGAAATTTCTGGCGCGCACCACGACGAACCAGGACGACCCCTACGCGGCCGATCATTATGAGTTGCTGCGGCTGGGGCCGGATGCGTCGCTCGAAATGATCGACCGCGTGTATAAGAAGCTGGCCCGGCGTTTCCATCCCGATAACGTGGATACTGGCAACGCCGAAACGTTCCTGCGGATTTCGGAAGCGTATCGGGTCCTGTCCGACCCGCAGAAAAAGACGGCATACGATAACGAGCGCGTCGCGGCGCGTTCCACGCCGCGGTTCCAGTTTCGATCGAGCGATTTCTTTTCGGGTGTGCTGGGGGAGCAGAACCGCCGTCTGGCGATACTGTGCCTGCTCTATCGCAAGCGGACCAGCAACTATGAATTCCCGGGGCTTTCGCTTTACGATCTGGAACAAATGACCGGCTGCACGCAGGGCGAACTGGGTTTTTCGATCTGGTACAACTGCGAAAAAGGCTTCGCCCGCGCGACCGACAGTGATTACTGCCTGACGGCCGAGGGCGTGGACTTCGTGGAGAAGAAGCTGGCGGAAGATCGCGGCGAACTGCTGGCGATTGCGGCAGGCACAACGCCCTCGAACGTGCCGATATCCCAGTTGTTTCTGGCGGCCGATTCGGCCGGCGCGATGTCTGGCCAGGGCACTCGCGCTAAAGCTAAAGAAGTTCTGTGAAGAAGCTCGGGCGGCTGGTGCCAGCGCGTCTGGTTCGTGGAGATCGCGGCGTCGAATTCCTGGCCCGGCTCGATCCTCGAACAGGCGATCCAGGATTCGATATTTGAACTCCCGCTTCTGTGATTCAGCATACATCGACGCGGTATTCGTCGAAGATACAGCGGGATACGCCCGAGGCGGGCGTGATGTAGCCCCGACCTGACACACGCGTTCGCCGGCCGACGCGGAGACCTCCCGATAGTCACGCACACCGCTGCTTCCATTAAAACGATTTCACAACGCGATTGCGCCCCCTTGCGTCTATAAAGCCGAGGTTAAGGAGGTAAATATGAAACGTCAGGCGGCTCAGTGGTTCCGGACAGGTATTTTAATCACGAGCGCACTGGCGTTCGCAGGAAGTCTTTCGGCTCAGAACGCGCCTCCTCCGGATGAGCAGACTGCGCCTGCCCCGCCGGCTCAGGCGCTCACGCCTCAGCAGCTCGACGATCTCGTCGCCCCCATCGCCCTTTATCCCGACCCGCTTCTCGGCCAGGTTCTGGCCGCCTCCACCTATCCTGTTGAACTTGTGGAAGCACAGCAGTGGCTGAAGACCGTCAGCAATCTGAACGGCCAGGCGCTCACTGACGCTGCAAAGCAGCAGGATTGGGATCCGAGCGTGCAGGCCCTGGTCGCCATGCCGGATGTCCTGAATCTTCTGACGCAGGATATTCACTGGACCACCGACCTCGGCAATGCCTTCCTCGCACAGCAGGCCGACGTCATGAGCGCCGTCCAGCGTATGCGTCAGCGGGCGCAGGCCAATGGTCAGTTGAAATCGAACGCGCAGGAAAACGTCAGTACGAACTATGACAATGGGCAGCAGGCGATCGACATCGAGCCCACCAATCCGGATGTGATCTACGTCCCCGCCTACGATCCTTATTACGTGTGGGGCTATGGGGCGTACCCCTCGCTCTACTACCCGGACGGCTATTGGTTCGGGCCGGGCATCAATATCGGTTTCTACTTCGGAGACTGGGGGGGATGGGGCTATGGCGGCTGGGGCTGGGGATGGCGCCCGAACTGGTTCAGCCACAACATCTATATCAATCACGGCTTCTTCGATCGCTATCACTACCGCTACAACGGGTTTGGCGGGGGCCGCAATGTTTGGGTGCATGATCCCGGTCACCGTTGGGGCGCAGGGTACCCGAGCAGTGTCGCGGGACGGTTCGGGGGCGCCGCGCACGCAGCGCGTATCAACGCTGGTAACTCCGGGAACTGGCACCGGTTCGGCGGCGGTGGCAACGGATTCCGCGGAACGGCGAACAGCTTTAACGGATCGCGGTTCAATGGATCGAATGGATCGCGGTTGAATGGATCGAATGGATTCCGCGGCGGCAATGGCAGTTCCTTCCGCGGCTCCGGCGCGCCACAACAGGGAAGCGGCGCTGGTGCGCAGAGTTTCCGTGGGCAGAGCGTTCGGTCACAGGTTCCGCAGCGAAATTTCCAATCGGCTCCACGGGCGAATTTCCGGTCAGCGCCACAGCAGAACTTCCGGTCAGCTCCGCAGCGCAGCTTCCAGGCTCCGCAGCAGAACTTCCGGTCAGCGCCGCAGCGCAGCTTCCAGGCTCCGCAGCAGAACTTCCGGTCAGCGCCGCAGCGCAGCTTCCAGGCTCCGGAGCGCAGTTTCCAATCCGCGCCTCGCATGTCGGCGCCTCGCATGTCCGCACCCGCGCCGCGTAGTATGGGCGGCGGAGGAGCCCGTAGCTTCGGAGGTGGCGGCGGAGGATCGCGCGCCGGTGGTGGCGGTCACGGGCGGCGCTAAGCCTTCACGTCTGAATACGTCGATAATTGGCGTCCGGCTGGGCGAAGGCTGGGTACGCCGAAGCGCCGCGCCCCAATTACTGGAGCGGGAGGGGTTTGCCTTTGGCGCTGGGGAACTGGATGCCGAGCAGCTTCGCGATCGTCGGGGCGACGTCAAGGTTCACGACCAGCCCGAGGTTCACGCCCTTGCGGACGCCGCGCCCAGTGGCGATGAAGATGGGGTGGAGCTCGGGATCGCTCGCCAGATAGGCGTGACTCCCGCCCGTCTGGGCGACTTCGGCAGTCACCGGCCCGCCAACCGTTCCGGCGAATGAGTAGCCGGTTTTCGCGGTGATGAAGAGCTGGCCGAACTGCGGATCCTGATCGGGGCGGGGAAGGCCGAGAGCTGCATAGTCGGCGGGCGTGTAGACATGCTCCACGCCTTCGATCGCCCCGAGCACTTCGCGGGCCTTGTCCGTGAGGGACGGGTCTTCAATATATACGAATCCGGCGCCGCCTTCCGGCAGGACGTAAACTTTCTTATCGAGACCAGCAGCGGCGAGTGCGTTCGTGGCGCGGATCTGCTTTTTGAATGCCTTGAAGCCATGGTCCGAGACAACGAGGATCGTGGTCTGGTTTGCCAGACCCGCGTCGCGCACGGCATCCACGATTTTTTCCACACAACTATCGAGGAATCCCATGGCGTCCTTTGCGGCGAGCGAGCCGGGACCGTAGGTGTGTTGTGTGGAATCGAGCGTGAGCAGATGGAACAGCATCAGATCCGGTTTGTGCTCGCGGATGATAAAGGCGGCGGCGCGGGTCCACATCTGATCGCGGAAGATGATATTGGCTTTGGAGAAATCCGTTAATTCGGCCGGTGTTGCGGCACTTCTGGCGAGCATCTCTTTGGCGACCGCGCCATCGGCGGTTGCGGCCTCGGGAAATGACCAGTTGATGGTGGGCGCATTTTTGATGGCGACCCAGTCGACTTCGGCGGTGGTGAGTCCGGCTTTACGCGCGGCGTCATACACCGTGGGAACTTTTACGAGGTTGACTTTGTCTACAGTGGCATCTACTTTAACGGGTGGCCAGGCGCCGGTGCGCACGATGGCGCCGTTCAGAAGCAGCCCGTGAGCGTCAGCGCCGACACCGGTGACCATTGCGGTGTGATTCGGCCAGGTGATGGTGGGATTGATGGCGAGCATGGGACCGCCGGTACCGCTTGCAATCAGTTTCCGCAGGGTCGGGATGGGGAGTTTGGGATCGTCGAGGGCGTTGGCTGGAAAGCCGTCGAGCGAGATGACAACGACCTTGCCGTGTTGGGCGTACAGGACGGCTGGCAGGAGAAAAAGCAGGGCGGCAACGACGAATTTTTTCATGACGAAATGAAATTGTACTGCTGTAGGAGACTTTCTCGATCAATTATAAGTTTTTTCGCAACACTTTTGTTGTCCGAAGCGTCAATACGGAGACGAAAAAAATCCGATCATGCGTGCCCTGTCTCGTGCCGTGATCACAACCGCCGCTGCGGCGCTGCTGGTTTGCGCCGCCGATGCGCCGCACCATGTGCGGGCGACGGGAATGATTCGCGCTGTTCACTCACAAACCGTTCTGGTGCCGAGGATTGAAGGCGTTGGCGGTAATCAGACTCTGGCCGCCGTCGCGGAAAACGGAGCGATGGTTGCGCCGGGCGATACGCTTGCGATGTTCGACCGCGCCAATGAGACCAGGCTTCTGCAGGATGCTCAGTCGAAATATGACGATCTGCTGCATCAGATCGAGCAGAAGAAAGCCATGAACAACAGCAATGCCGAGAAGCGCGTTGCTGATCTGCAGCAGGCACAGGCGGACCTGAAGAAAGCGGAAATCGAAAGCCGCAAAGGGCCCGTGCTGAGCGCGATCGACCAGGAAAAAAACCAGGTGAAACTGGATGATGCGAAGGCGCACGTCGCCAGCCTGCAGCGTTCGGGGCGTTTTCGCGAGCTCTCCGAGACGGCCCAGCTTCGCGATCTGGAACTGCAGCGCGACCGGCAGGCGGTGGCGGTGGCGCGGCAGACGCGCAACATGGACCGGCTGACCGTGAAGTCGCCGATTCGCGGCATGGTGGCGCTCGAAAACATGTGGCGCAACAACTCGATGGGGCACGCGCAGGAGGGCGATCAAATCTGGCCGGGGACTCCGCTGCTGCGGATTTTCGATCCGGGGAGCATGGCGGTGGAAGTTTCCGTCGGTGAGCCGGATGGCGCGGTGCTCGTGCCGGGCGCAACCGCTGTGGTGCATCCGGATGCGTTTCCGAACCTGGCGCTGAAGGCGCATTTCGAGTCGGCAAGTCCGGTGGCGACAGCGCCGCTGGGCACGACGATGAAAACGTTTTCGGCGCGGTTCATCATTGACCAGTCCGACCCGCGTTTGTTGCCGGATCTTTCGGCGGCCGTGGACATTGAGCCGCCGGCAAAGAATATTACGGCGAGCGCCGCGCATCCCGCCAGGGCCTCCAGATAATGGGAAAGACGCCGCGCCGTCTGATTCGCTTTTTCGTCCTTCTGATCATCGCCACCGGGGCGGTTTTTGCTGTGCGTCAGTTCCGGCATACGCAGGCGGCGGCCGCGCTGCCGATGGCTTCCGCGCACAAAGGCGACTTCCTCGTCCTCGTGCGAACCCGCGGCAGTCTGATTGCACAGCGGTCGGAACAACTCACCGCGCCGCTCGATGCGACGGACCTGCAGATCATTTTCCTGGCGCCGGCGGGCGGGGTGGTAAAGAAGGACGAGGTCGTGATTAAATTCGATCCGAGCCGCACACAGCAGGATCTGAAGGAACGGCAGGTGGCGCTCGAGCAGGCGCAGGCAGCGCTCGATCAGGCTGTAGCCGACGCGAAAATTGCGGCCGATCAGGACAAGATCGATTTGAGCACTGCGAATTTCCAGGCGGAGAAGGCCAAGCTCGAAGCGGCCAAGCAGGCGATCGTGAGCAGGATTCAGGGCGAGGAAAGCGAGATCGATTTCAATCTCGCGCAGCAGCGGCTGAAAGTACAGCAGGCCGGGATCATCACACACGAGAAATCGGCCGAGAGTCATATCGCATCGCTGACGCGGGCGCGCGACACGGCGAAGGCGCAGGTGGAATTCACCCAGCATCAGTTGTCGCTCATGGAGCTGAAGAGCCCGCTCGACGGCGTGATCAACTACATGCCGAACTACTCGCAGGGGTGGATGAACGCGCAGCCGTTCAAGGTGGGAGACCACGCGGTGGCGGGCGGCGTTCTGGCGGAGATTCCGGACCTTTCCACGCTGCAAATGGAAGCGAAAGTGGACGAAGTGGATCGTGGGCGCGTGGCGGTGGGAGACAAGGTCATGGTTCACGTGGACGCGTTTCCGGAGAAGGTGATGCCGGCGGCGGTCGCCTTTATTACGCCGCTGCCGGAGCAGAACAACGAATGGCCGCCGACGCGCAGCTTCCGTGCTTACGCGAAGATCGAGTCGCCCGATGCGAGACTTCGTCCAGGGATGAACGCGGGGGCGGATATCGTCGAGATGAAGGTTCCGAATGCGATCAGTGTTCCGGCGAAGGCGCTGTTTACGCGCGACGGAAAGCCGGTCGTGTACGTGAAAGCGGGCGAGCAGTATGTGGCGAAACCGGTACAGGTGACGGCGAAAAATCCCGACGAAGTGGCCATCACGGGGATCGGCGCGGGCACGATGGTAGCGCTGGCGGATCCGGCGGGGCTCACCGCGGGGCAGGCGGATAGCAAGAGCCCGAGTGCAGGGAAAGCGGCGAAGCCATGAAGTGGGGCCGCGTCATTGTGGTGCTGGTGGCGTGCGGCGCCGCGGCGGGAGCTTCCTGGTACGGGATGAAGGCGTGGCGTACGCTCAACACCACGAAAGATGTCACGGTTCCAATTGCGAAAGTGGAGCGCGGCGATCTCACGCTGACCGTGACAGCGAAAGCTGAATTGAAGGGCGGCAATCCGGAAGTGCTCACGGCCCCCCTGATCGGCGGCACGGAACTGCATCTCACGACGCTGAAGGGGCAGGGGGAGCCCGTGAAGGAGGGCGAGGTTGTCGTCGAGTTCGACACGACCGAGCAGGAGTACAAGCTCAAGGAAGCCCAGGCCGATCTGGCGGAGGCCGAACAGAAGCTGGCGCAGGCCGACGCCGAGCGCCAGGCCCAGCAGGAGGAGGACGCTTACGCGGTTCTGAAAGCGAAGTCCGATGTTCGTAGCGCGGAGCTGGACGCGAAGAAGAATCCGCTGCTGCCGAGCATCTCGGCGCGCGAGAATACGCTGGCGCTCGAGGCCGCGCGCGATCATCTGACGCAGCTCGAACAGAACGTGGCCAATCGCAAGGCGACGGGCGATGCGGCACTGGCCATTCAGGAAGCGGGACGCGATAAAGCGGCGTCTCAGGCGAAGATGGCGCAGCAGAATATTGACGCGATGACGCTGCGGGCACATCGCGACGGATATTTCTCCATCAAATCGAATACGAACGTCAACTACATCAATTTCGGGATGACGCTGCCGGTATTTCAGCCGGGCGATACGGTGCGGCCTGGGATGGCGGTCGCGGAAATTCCGGACCTGAAGAACTGGGAGCTGGCGGCGAATATCGCGGAGCTCGACCGTGGGCATATTTCGCTGGGAGAGAAAGTGAACATCACGATCATCGCGTCGCCCGGGCACCCGTTCCACGGTACGGTCAAGGATCTGGGAGCGAGCGGCGGGCCGGCGTGGGATCGTCACTTTCAATGCAAAATCGGCCTCGACGATCCGTCGCCCGAACTGCGGCCTGGAATGAGCGCGCTGGCAGTGGTGACAGAGGATCAACTGCATGGCGTGCTCTCACTGCCCGCGCAGGCGTTGTTTGAGAGTGACGGGCGCACCTACGTTTACGTGAAGCAGGGAAACACGTTCGTTCCGAAAGATGTGAAGCTGACGCGCCGCAACGAGATGCGCGTGGTGGTGGAAGGGCTCACCGAAGGGCAGGAAGTAGCGCTTTCGAATCCCACTGAAATGGAGAAGAAGAAAGCGGCGGGCGGCAGCGCGCTGCAGTCTCTGGGGAAATGACCTTCTATAGTCTGGGCGGGAGATATCTGGCGGATATCGCGCTGGCGGGGAGCAATCTCTGGGCGCAGAAAACGCGCACGCTGCTCACCGCGCTGGGAATCATCTTTGGCGTAGGCGCCGTCATCGGCATGCTGGCGATCGGGGCGGGCGCGCGCGAAGAGTCGCTGCGGTTCATCGAACAACTGGGGGTGCGGAACCTGCTGATCGAATCGCGTCCGGCGGCGAGCGATCAGGAACTGCAACAGCGGCGGCGTTCGTCACCGGGTCTGACAGAGCGCGATGTGCGTGTGCTGCAGGCGAACGTGGAAGACCTCGATCTGATTTCGGCGCGCCGCACGATGCACCCCTCCCGCGTGTTTCCGAAAGCAGGGGAAGAAATGCCGGAGCTGTTCGGCGTGCGTCCCGCGTACGCGCAGATCCATAACTGGAAGCTGGAGGAAGGCGCTTTCTTCGGCAAGAAGGAAGACGATGCGAGCGTCGCCGACTGCGTGCTGGGGGAGAAGGCGAAGGTGTCGCTGCTTGGCTACGGTCCGGCGGTGAACAAGTACGTGAAGGTGAACGATACGTGGCTGCGCGTTTCGGGTGTGCTGGCGAATCAGGCGAGCTCGGGCTCGGGCACCGCGCAGTCCGTCGATCCGAATCTGGTGATTTATGTTCCCCTCAACACATTTCAGTACCGGTTTTTCGAGCAGGGCGGGAGTTTTAAGGACGAGCTGGACGGCGTGGATATCCGGCTGAAGCTGGGCGCGGACAGCGTGCAGGCGGCGAAGGTGGTGACGGCGATTCTGAATTCGACGCACCACAGCATTCCGGATTTTACGGTCACGATTCCGGCGGAACTGCTGGCGGAACAGCAGCGGGCGCAATCGATCTTCACTTACGTGATGGTGGCGATTGCGGCGATTTCACTGCTGGTGGGCGGCATCGGGATCATGAATATCGTGCTGGCGACGGTGCTCGAGAGGACGCGCGAGATCGGAATCCGGCGGTCGATCGGTGCGCGGCGGAACGATATTGTGCGGCAGTTTCTGCTGGAGTCGGTTTTGATTTCAATCGGTGGAGGGATGGTGGGGATTGCGTTCGGGTATTTTCTTTCATGGCTGATCGCGCGCGCGGCGGAGTGGCAAACGATTGTGACGCCCTCCTCGATCATGATTGCGTTCGGAGTGTCGGTGGCGGTAGGTGTGATTTTCGGGATTTATCCGGCACGGAAGGCATCGCGGATCGATCCGATTGAGGCGCTGCGTTATGAATAGCGGCGGGCGGCGGCTGGCCGCGCTGCTGATGCTGGCGCTGATGCTGCCTTATGCGGCGATGCCGGCCACGCTGCCGGGAACGGCGTGGTGGGAGCACCGGATGTATCCGGACGTCGTGAAAGTGCGCGACGTGAAGGGCCTGCAGGACCGGATTGTCAACAACACGCTGAGTCTGACGCTGAAATCGTTTCTCGAGCTGGTGTTGATGAATTCGACCGATATCAATGTGCTGCGGCTGGATGTTTATACGGCGAGCGCGAATATTCTGGCGGCGCGGGCGCCGTACGATCCGTTCGCATCGGCTTCGTTCAGCGCGACGCGGTCCGTGCAGCCGTCTTCTTCGCAGATCAGCGGCGCCACGACGCTCAGTAACCTGAATCAGAATTCCGCGCTCAATTTCCAGCAACTGCTGCCGACGGGGCAAAATGTTACCGCGAGCTTTAACGCGATTCGCAGCTCGAACAACAGCGCTTTCAGCCTGCTGAATCCCAGCATTCTGGGGACGTTCAATTTTTCGGTAGCGCAGCCGCTGCTGCAGGACCGCTCGCGCATCCAGGTGCGGGGTCCGATGCAGATCGCGCGTTCGCAGGTCACCATCACGTCGCGGCAGAGCGAAGCGCGCATTGCGGATCTGCTGGCGACGGCAGCCAGCTCTTATTGGACCGCTGTGCAGGCGCGCGACGGCGTGAAGGTGCTGCAGCAGACGCTCGATCTGGCGCAGAAGTCGTACGATCGCGACAAGCAGGCGCTCGATCTGGGAGCGCTGGCGCAGCTGGATATTTTTCAATCCGAAGCGCAGGTGGCGGGCCGCAAGCGCGACCTGATTCAGGCGAACTACGTTTACAAGGCGGATGTGGATGCGCTGCGCCGGCTGATGGGTGCTGATCTGACGCCGGAGATGCGGGCGCTGGATATTGTGCTCGAGGACGATCCGGCGCAGTTGCCGCCGAAGACGGCGATTCTGCCGTATGAAGATGCGCTGGCAGCGGCGACGCGGGTGCGGCCGGAGCTCGATGCGGCCCATCGTCAGGTGGCCCTCGATGATATCCAGGCGAAGATTACACGCAATCTGCTGATGCCGAGACTGGATTTTTCCGTGAATGTGTCGTCGGCGGGGCTGGGCGGCAATCAGGTGGCGCTGGTCGGGCCGCTCGGCATCACGACGCCGGCGCTTTCGGGCGGGTTGGGCGACACCCTTAGCCAGCTCTTCGGGTACAATTATCCGAGCTATGGGGCGTCACTGACGCTGACACTGCCGCAGCGCAGCAGCACCACCAGGGCGCAGCTCGTCCAGTCCGAGGTGCAGAAGGCGCGCGATCAGTATAACGAGCGGCTGGTGCGGCAGACGATCATTGAGGACGTGCGACGGGCGCTGAATTCGATCGATCTGGCGAATGCGACAGTGGAGGCGGCGATCACGGCGCGCGACCTTGCGCAGAAAAATGTGGATGCCGAGCAGCAGAAGTATGAGCTCGGCACGATCACGGCGTTCGAATTGCTCGATTCGCAGACACAGCTCGCGGCTTCGCAGAGCGCGCTGCTGAATGCGGATGTGGGGTATCAACTGGCGTGGATCGCTTATGAACGCGCGACCTGGACGCTGCTCGACGGGCTCGGGATGGTGATCGAGACGCCGACGATCCGCTAAGGCCTGCCCCGCTATTTGATTGGGTAGCCCTGCCAGACGTATTCGAGCGCTTCCGGCAGTGTCTGTGCTTTCACCGTGCGGTCGGTATGCCCGGCGTTGACGGCGAAGACGAACTGGTAGTGGTAGCCCTTCTCGGCAAGGACCTTCGCCATTCTTTCATTGGCGAGAACCCAGTCGTGGTAGTTGTCGCGGTTCATATAGTTATCGCGATCACCCACTTCCATCCAGATGCGGATGTTCTTCTTTGGATTTTCGGGGATGAGATGATCGTGGAACTCCCAGGCGCCGTGCGGCGTCTCGGCGTTGTAGGGCGACTGCTGGTTCACGTAGGTGCCGGAGTAGGTCAGGACGCGGTGATAGAGGTCGTTGTGATACCAGGCCATTTCGAGCGCTGCTGATCCACCGGAGCTGCCGCCCATGGTGGCGCGGGCGTCCGGGTTCTTCGTGAGTTTCACGTTGGCTTCCTTTTCGACGCGCGGGAGAACTTCCTTTTCGACGAATTCGGCGTAGAGGCCGGACATGGTGTCGTATTCGAGGCCGCGTTCGCTGCCCTGCGCGTCGCCGCCGCCGTTGCCGATGGAGATGGCGATCATGACCGGCACTTTCTTTTCGGCGATCAGGTTGTCGAGAGCGGTGAAGAGTCCATTATCGATGCCATCCGCGCCCACGATGAAGGGGGCGACGGCGCCGGCCACGTACTGCTTCGGAACGTAGACAGCAACCTTGCGGGTGTAGGGTTGCGGGTGCGTCTGTACGACGCGCGGCTGGCTGGGGTCGGTGGGCTGCTGGGCGGGCGCTTCGCCGGGGGCGGGTCCGCGCGCGATGCCGGGATAGATCTTGCTGTCGGTCGACTCCATCGTGAAGTTGATGATCTGGCCGTGCGGGACGTTGTCGCTCGCGGTCATTTCGGGCGCGGGATTGTGGGTGGCGCCGATGATGAAGTTGCCGTCGGCTTTGGGCGAAGGCACCTGGCCGTCGGGGAGTTCCGTCGCTTTGACGTAGCCTTCGGCGTGCGGGTCGCGGGTGGGGGCGGGCATGCGTCCACGGCCGCCTCCGGAGAAGCCGCGGCCGCCGCCGCGTCCGGAGAATCCGGCGGGAGCTGCCGGGGTGGGGGCTTGCGCCAGGGCGAGGAGACCGGCGGCGGCGCCGATCAGAACTGCGACTGTGGATGGACGGAACATGGAGTGGCTCCTTAAACCGGGAATCATATCATTGGTTGAACCAGCGTAGTGTGGCGTCGGCAATTTTCTGGCTGGCGTGCCCGTCGCCGTAGGGGTTGTGGATGCGGGACATCGATTCGCGGAGTGCTGGGTCGTCGAGGAGACGAGAGACTTCGCTGACGATGCGGGCGGTGTCGGTTCCCGCGAGGCGCACGGTTCCGGCTTCCACGGCTTCGGGGCGCTCGGTCTTTTCGCGCATCACGACGACCGGTTTGCCGAGCGACGGACCTTCTTCCTGAATGCCGCCGGAATCGGTGAGGAGGATCGTGGCGCGCCGCATGAGATCGACGAACGGAACGTAAGTCAGCGGGTCGATCAGGTGGATGTTGGGAACGTTTTCGAGATGGCGATGGACGGGGTCGCGCACGTTCGGGTTGCGGTGGACGGGGTACACGATCTCAATGTCGGAACGGTCCGCCAGTTTGCGCAGCGCGCGGCAGATGTTTTCGAAGCCGTCGCCGAAGCTCTCACGCCGATGGGCAGTAACGACGATCAGGTGGGTTTTCGGATTGAGGAAGTTCCAGTCGGGGCCGCGGAGTTCGCCTGATGCGAGCTTTCCGGCTATGCTGAGGACCGCGTCAATTCCCGAATTGCCGGTCACGTGGATGGTGGGGGGATCGGCGCCTTCGTCCAGCAGGTTGCGGCGCGCCCCCTCGGTGGAAGCGAAATGCAATGCGGCGAGGCGGCCGGTGAGGACGCGGTTCAGCTCTTCGGGAAACGGCTGTTTCATATCGCCGGTGCGCAGTCCGGCTTCGATATGGCCGACGGGAACGCCGGCATAGAATGCGGCGATTCCTCCGTAGAGCGTGGTGCTGGTGTCGCCCTGGACGTACACGATATCGGGGCGCGCGGCGGCGAGGACGGGCTCCATTCCGGCCAGAATGCGCGCGGCCGAGGCGGTGAGAGTTTGGCCGGGCGTCATGATGTTCAGGTCGTAATCGGGGGCGATGCCGAAGACGGCGAGGGTCTGATCCAGCATTTCGCGGTGCTGGCCGGTGACGGCGGCCTGGACCTGGAAGTCCGCTGGCCGGGCACGCATATGAAGGATGACAGGGGAGAGCTTGACGGCTTCCGGCCGGGTGCCGAAAACGAACAGAGCTTTTACTCGCACAGGCCTAGCGATGGCGGAAGGTGATGCGGCCCTTAGTGAGGTCGTAGGGGGAGAGTTCGAGGGTGACTTTATCGCCGGCGAGGACGCGGATGCGATTGCGCCGCAGGCGGCCTGCGAGGTGGGCGAGCACCAAACGCTCATGCTCGAGCTGAACGGAGAATTTCCCGCTGGGGAATTTCTCAATCACGGTGCCCTGTACTTCTATGCTGTCTTCTTTACTCATCTGAGATTTACTTTAGCGTTACTTTTATCGCAGCGGAGCCGGCCGTGCAGCCTGGTCAGGTCGGGCCGGCTCCGCGCGGGCAATTAGCCGGCGATGGTCTGGACGTTGGAGGCCTGGAGACCTTTGGGTCCGCGGGTCACCTCAAACTCGACCCGAGCGCCTTCGTCGAGCGAACGATAGCCGCTGGATTCAATCGCCGAGAAATGGACGAAGACGTCCTCGCCCGATTCACGCTGGATGAAGCCGAAACCTTTGGCTGCATTGAACCACTTCACTGTACCTTTTTCTTTCATTACCAAAACCTCTTTGAAAAGATCACAACTGGCCCGTTTCCGATTCCGGCCCCACGCAAAAAAACAGGGCTGTCGCAGTTCTTACCGCGCAGCCCCGAGGATCAATGCGATGAAGGACAAGCACCAAAGAAACGACCAGCTATGCAGAACAGTATACCTTACAGGAACTTGCGAGCAAGGGGCTTTCGGGTGGAACAAGCGCGATTTGTTAGATAGCTAACCTTTCTCTCCGGAAGGGGTCTGAATTGGGCGAATGAAGCGCGTTTTTTTCTGGTTGCGATCGGCCCTGCCCCTTGGGCACCGGGCCGGGAGGTCCGCCCTCCAAGTCCTGGGGATTAGACTGACGGGTTGATACAGATTTCGCTGTACGATCCGGCGAATAATCCACTGAACACGATCGAGTGGGCGTTCGCGGCCGCCGAATGCGTGCACATCGCGTCCATGGCGCTGTCGGTGGGGACGATTGCGATGGTGGATTTCGCGATGCTGGGTGTGGGGCTGCGGGGGCAGAGTCCGGCGAAGGTGCTGCGGGAGACGGAACTGCTGACCGGCGTGGGCCTGACCCTTGTCATCAGCTCGGGGATGGCGCTGTTCAGCACAGATCCGTTTCGCTATTACTACAGTCCGGATTTTCGATTGAAGATGATCCTGTTGCTCGTGGGGTGCGTCTATAACTACACGATTCATCGGCGCGTGATGACGAAGCTGGTGGGTGCGATTTCGCTGGCGATCTGGATCGCCGTCGTGTTTTGCGGCTTGTTTTTTGGATTCACGGCGGGCGGGTATTGAGATGACGGTTGCGGAAATCAGCCACGTGATCCAAAGCTCAGCGTTCTTCACGTCGGTCCGGCAATCGGAATTGTTTTATCCGACAGTGATGGCGACTCATCTGACGTGCATCGCGATTTTCGGCGGGATGATTCTGATGACCAACCTCCGGCTGATGGGGCTGGCTCTCACTTCGACGCCGCTGGCGAGCGTGATCGACTCGACCCGCAACTGGAAGCGCGGCGGGTTCCTTCTGATGGTGAGCTGCGGAATTCTTCTGGCGGGATCGCGGCTCGATTCGTACTATGCGAATCCGTTCCTGCAACTGAAGCTGTCGCTGCTGACGGTGATCGGAATCCACGGGCTGGTGTTCCGGCGAAGCGTCTATTACGGGGCGGCGGAGATCGATCGTCTGCCGAAGCTGCCGCTGCGGGCGAGGTTCGCCGGCGCGCTGTCGCTCGCGCTCTGGCTCGGCGTGGTGACCTGCGGACGCTGGATTGCTTACTACGATCCGCCGGAGAAAACGCCCTCAGCCCTTAATACAGACCGCGGTCACGAAGCGCTCATCGGCGCTCGGGATCTCCGTTACGACGCGCAGGCCGGCATGTTCCGTCAGTAGCCAGCGGAACGCCTCGCGCGTGAACAGATAACGGAAGTTCAGCAGGATGCGCTCGCCGCGCGCCAGCGGAATTTCGCGGCCGAACAGGCGGAGGGTGAGATCGCGGTTGGCCTGAAAGCGGCGGGTGATGATGTGGAGGCCGTCGAGGCGGTCGTCCGGATGGCCGGAGAATACGAGTTCGCCGTCGTCCGGGGCAACCCCGGCTACCGCCAGCGGGGCAAAGACGAAACGCTTCTGTTCGTCGATCGGCTCGATTTCGCCCGCGTGGATATTGGCGTCGACAATCAGGATGTCGCCCTTGTGGACGCAGGCGGCAACGTGCCTGATCTGGTCGAGGGGGTCGAAGCCGCCGAGCGTGTTGCCGACCATGAGGTAGAGGCGGGGCGCTTCGCTGATATCGGCCGCGAGCAGCAGGTGCATGGGGCTTGAGATATCGGCCTTAATGCCGTGCGCTTCGCAGTCTTCGTCTTCGCCCGCCGCGCAGGCGATTTCGAGCAGGGACTGACTGGCATCGACGGGGAAATACTTCGCTTCACGTCCGGCCAGCTTGAGCGCTTTCAGAACTTCGCGGTCGCGCAGGCCTTCGCCCGCGCCGAAACTGATGAGGGGGACCGCGCCGGGGAACGTCTGGGTGAGACCGGGGGCGCGGGAAGCCAGATTTTCCCAGGTCTGCCGCAGAGATTCATCGGAACGCAACGAGAGCGCGCGCCAGGCCTCAACCGAGAGGGGATTCCAATAGAAGAATTTTTCGGGCAGGTCGCGGGCCTCAATGGACTCGACCAACTCCGCGGCGATCTCAGATTCCGTCAACAGGACTTCAATATTCATGGGGCGGCCACCAGCTTAGCAGCAAACGAAAACAGCGCGGTTTTCAGGCCGCGCTGCCGGAGAAAAGTGAATTGAGCGGTGGTTGTCTGGCAACGTTACTTTGCGGCGTTACTTTGCCGTGTCGCCCAGAGCCACTTTGACGCGCTTGTGCAGGCGGCTCTTGTAACGGGCAGCGGCGCTCGATTTGATCTGCTTCTTGCGCGCGGCGCGGTCGATCTGTGAGAAAGTCGTCTGCATCAGACTCTTCAGATCGCCCGGATCCTTCGCGGCGAGAGCGCGGCGCAGAGCACGGATCTGATTGCGGAGCCGGGTGCGAGCGAAACGATTAAATGCGGTGCGCCGTTCGGTTTCACGAACCCGCTTCAGCGCCTGAACACGATTTGCCATCTACTTCCTGTAACCTCTTGATTGAATTCGATCTTTCAGGATATCACAACCCTATTCGGCCGTTTTGGTGGCGTGCTCGAAAAGGTAGTGCAGGGTCTTTTCGGTCTGGATATGGGAGGCGATCCGGTTGAGCTCCCCGTTTTCGGTCATTTTGCGCCGCAGTGCGGCCACAGGCTGGCGCTGCTCGCGCGCGATGCGGTCCAGTTCGCGGTCCACTTCCTCGTTGGTGGCGTTGATGGACTCCCGGTCAGCCACCTTGCCGAGAATCAACGAAGCCTTGACTTCGCGCAGCGCGGCGTCCTTTTGCGCGGTCTTCACTTTCTCCCAGTCGAGCTTGAATGACTTGGGGTCGACGCCCTCGGCCTGGAGCATGCGGAGGCGCTGTTCGACGCGATTTTCGATCTGCCGGTCGACGAAAACTTCGGGCACGGGAAATTCATTGGAGTCGACCAGCTTGTCGACGATTTTGTCGCGGGCTTCGCGCTCGGCTTCCGACTGACGCTGGGCGAGGAGGGACTTGCGGACGGCCTCCTTTACTTCATCGAGGGTGCGGAAGTCACCCAGGTCCTGGGCGAATTCGTCGTTGAGCTCCGGCAGATCCTTGCGGCGAAGGCCTTTGACAGCGACGCGGAAGCGCACGGTTTTGCCGGCGAGCGTTTCGCGGCCGTAGTCTTCCGGGTAAGTGACGTCGAATTCCTTCTCATCCCCCGGCGAAGCGCCAGTCAGGTTTTCGGTGAAGCCGGGCAGCGTTTCGGGGCCGCCGATCAGAACCTGGACCTCATCGGAATTGATGGCTTCATCGGTACCGGAGAGGCTTTCGAGCGAAACCACCGCGTAGTCACCTGCCTCCAGCGGGCGGGGATCGACATTGGCGTAGGTGGCCTTGGTTTCACGGATCTCGTCGATGCGTTTCGTGACGTCCTCGTCGGTCACTTCGGGCTCTTTGTAGACGACTTCGACGCCGTTGTAATTTTCGATCTCGAACTGGGGGAACACTTCGAACTGGGCTTTGAAGTGAATGTCCTCGCCGTCATGGAAATGGAGATCGATGACGTTGGGACGGCTCACCGCGCGCAACTGCTCGGCGGCGATACGATTGTCGACCGCTTTGGGGACCAGGCTCTCGACCACTTTCTGCCGGATGTCGCTTTCGTAATACTTGCGGACCATCGACATGGGCGCTTTGCCGGCGCGAAATCCTTTGAGGTGGACGCGTTGACGGACCTCTTCGGCGACCTTTTCGGTCTCCTTCGCGACTTCGGCCGCGGGGATGGAAATTTCCAGCTCGTGCTTACAGCCTTCCAGCAATGCCAACTCGGGTTTACCTCGGGGAAAAAAGTGGTCCGGCCGTGTCTGGCCGGAAATAACAGAATATCAGGCTCCTGTACGCGTTTTCAGTGGGGAAGGGCCTGGTCGAGCGCCTGGGCTACGTTGTCGTAAACAATTGTTTCGGAAAACGTTTTGCCGCCGACGATGACGGTCGGGACGGTCTTGATGCCACGCACCATGCCGGCCTGGATATCGCCATCGACCAGCGCGCCGAGGCGGGTGTCGCTCATGGCGGCGACGATGCCCTGTTCGCTGAGGTTGTTGCGGTCGGCGAACTGGATGAGCCAGGGTTTGAGGGAATCTTCCGTGATGTGCTCCTGCTCGGCAAGCAACTCGCGGCGGAAGACCAGGCCGGCACGCGGATTCTGCTCCCAGACCCAGCGCGCGGCCATGGCGGCTTCGCGCGCCCATTTGTGGCGGGGGAGGGGAAAATCGCGATGGACGAAGGCGACGTTTTTGCCGTACTTCGGCAGGAGCTTTTCGTCGAGGATGGCGCGGAAGGACTGGCAGTAATCACACTGCAGGTCGCTGTAGATCAGAACCTTGACGGCGGCGTCGGGATTGCCTTCGACAATGTCCGTCATCGTGGCCGCGGCCGCTGTCGAGATCACGAGAGCCGCCGCCAGGAGAATGTGTTTTGCCGGAACGAACCGCATGGGACTACGGGATTCGGGCAGCAGTCTGGAGGCGGAACGTCAGCCGGGTTTCCGAGGGGATCACGACCTTCTGACCGCTTGTTGCCACTGATGCTCCTGTACCGACGGCGGCGCCGGAAATGGTGCCGATCGCAGCGCCTTTGCCGCCGCCTGCGATGCCGCCGAGAATCGCGCCCAGCACTGCCCCGCCGCCTGCGAGTTTGGCTGTCTTCGAGCCCTGCGAGGCGCTTTCGGTCCGCACGTCATTGCTGCTCATTTCCATCCACTGGCCGTTGACGTTCAACGAAACGAGGGCGAGTGTCTGCACGGTTCTGCCCTGGAGCTTGCCGGCTTCTTCGTTGTCGACCAGCTTCGTCATGACGTCCGCGCCGCGCGGGACGAGGATGCGATCGTTGACGACGATGGGCTCATCGAGGCTGGCCATGAAGGTTTGGCCGAGACGGCTGGTTTCCGAATTCACGGAATCGACCATGCGGATCGTGATGGAGGTGTCAGCCGGGATGATGGCCCCGTGCGGAGCCGATACCGAGGCTGAGCGCGAAGCGGGGGTGGGGGGAGGTGGCTCCATTGGCGCCGGCGGCGCGGACGGACGCGGCGGCGGGGGTGGCGCGGACGAGAAGCGGTCGGGCTCGGGTTCGGCGGGGGGAGCATCGAACGTGAGCGACTGAATCAAGCTGACGGCATAAGTGCGGATCTGTCCGTTGACTTCGATACGGACCTCACGCGCGGTGCCGCCGAGGAATGTTCCCGTGACGGTCTGACCGTCACGAAGATAGATATTGTCGGCCGATGCGAGAGTGACCATCGAGCAGGCCAGGAATGCGCTCAGTATCAGACGATTGAAACGCTGCATAAATTCAGTTATTCCTCTGGTTCCTTCACTTACCTATTCTAAAGGCTCGGACGAAGAGCGGAGGCGGGTGGTTTCGTGGATTGAGGTCGGACGGAGAACGGAGACCAGGATTTCAGACAGGGAGACGGGGGAGGGGCGGGGAATCTCGGGGCCAGGCTCGGCGATTCGGCGGACGATACCCTTTATAGAAATGGAGCTCACGCCGCTTCGCGTTTTCATGACGGTGGCCAACGAGCGCAGCTTTTCGCGCGCGGCGGAAAAGCTGGGCCGCACGCAGCCCGCGGTGTCGCTCGCGCTGCAGCGGCTCGAAAGCGAACTGGGGGAGAAACTGTTTGACCGGTCCGCGCGCGATGTGGTTCTGACGGATGCGGGGCGTACGGTGCTCGAGTACGCGCGGCGTTTTCAGAATCTGGAAGCGGAGCTGGGGAACGCGATCGCGGAGCTGCGCGATCATTCGGCGGGTTGTCTTGCAATCGGGGCGAATGAATCGACGAGTCTCTATCTGCTGAAGCATATCGAAAAGTACCGGCGGCTTTACCCGAAGATCAAGGTGCAGGTACGGCGCGGGTTTTCGAGCCGCATTCCGGGAGAGATCGCGGATGGCAACCTGGAGCTCGGCGTCATCAGCTATCAGCCGCGTGACGAGCGTCTGGTTTCGACCATGATCTATACGGATTCGCTGGCGTTCGTGGTGTCGGCACAGCATCGGCTGGCCGGGCGGCGCGAGGTGCCGATTGTGGAGCTGGGAGATGAGATTTTTGTTGCCCACAACGTGCTCTCGCCTTATCGCGAGATTGTGCTGCGGAGCTTCCATGAACGCGGGGTGCGGCTCAACATGGAAGTCGAGATGCCGACGGTGGAGACGATCCGCTGGATGGTGGAGAGAAACGTAGGGGTGGCTTTTCTGCCGCGGATGTGCGTGGAGCAGGAAATTTCAGAGGGAAGACTGGTGCCGGTGCGGGTGCCGGAGATCGAAGTGGAGCGAAAGATTTATCTGGTGCAGCCCGCGCGGCGCGCCGTGAGTTACGCCGCGGAGGCGTTTCTGCGACTGGTGCTCGAATAGATGTCGCGCTGGCAGCGTATTGCGATCGGCCTGGTGGTGGCCGGGACCGCGGTCTACGGGATCGATGATCTCTCGGGGCGCATGGGAGTGCCTGCGCGGCCAAGGTATTCGACGGTGACGATCCGCCGGTATTACTTCATTCACGAGAAGTACAACAAGTTCAGCTATGAGCCGTTGCCCGTGATTGATGAACAGTGCGCGAATACGCTGCTGCCGCATTGGGGGGCGAGGCCTTGCTGGTGGGTGCGGCGGCATCGGGTTGTGAATATTGACGTGGGTTAGGTACGGGAGGCGGCGGCATAAAGGTCGTCGCGATTGAGTGAACCGGACTTTGGCGTCGGTCGGACGGGCCGATTGCAGGGCCGAACACTCCCTGCGACTCGTGGGCGGGAATTTGACTGGTTGGAACTCGGACTAATCGCCTAAGAAGCGGCCGAAGGAGCGCAGGCCGGCGACGTTGTCACAGATGGCTTTCACGCCGGCGGTGATGGGGATCGCTAACACCAGACCGGCGGCGTCCCAGAGGAAGCCCCAAAACATGAGCGAGAACGTGACCACCAGCGGATTCAGGTGCACGCGCGCGCCTACCAGCTTCGGATAGAACACGTTCATCGCGGTGAGGTGCAGCAGGATCACGACCAGGAACGAAAACAGGATCACGGTGCTGTTCGTTTCCACGGCAAGGGTGGCCAGCAGCGGCGGGATCATCCCGAGCGGCAATCCGATGTAAGGGACGAGACTCAGAAATCCGCTGAGAGCGCCGGCGAGGAAGGGAAACGGCACGTGCAGCACCGCGAACAATACCGAACTCAGCGCCGCCAGCAGCATGCCGATGATGAAGTTGCCCACAACGAACGCGCGGGCCATTGTCGAAACGCCACTCACACTGCGCGCGACGACAAGCCGGTCCGCACCTTCGAAGAAGCGCAGAAAACTTTTGTAGATGTGATCGCGCCAGCTCAGCATGAAATATACGAGGAACGGCACGAACGACGACATCAGTACTAACTGATAGAGGGTGCCGAGGCGGGCCACGACCCAGTCCGCGACCGGATTGCGATCGTCGTGAATCCGGACTTCCTGAATGGCACCGGGCTCGGGCGTGGCCGCGGGTACGGGCGCGGCTTTGCGGCGGCTCCTTGCAGTACGCGGCGCTGCTGTTGCGCCCGTTGCCCCCGTTGCTCCGGAAGCGCCCACGGGGCGCGGGACGTCGCCGAGGATTTGCGAGACGGAATCGCCGACATGCTGGATGGCGGCGGTGGTGCCTTCGAGCGTTTGCGTCAGATTGTGGCGCAGTTCAGGCGCATCCCGCGCGACGCCGGAGACCTGGGTCCAGATCGCCATGCCGATGAAATAGACGGCGGTCACCGCGATTGCGCAGACAACCAGCGATGCGAGCGGACGGGGAAGCCGAATGCGCGTCAGCAGTACGACCACCGGTTCCAGCAGGAACGCAATGATCACGGCTGCCAGCGAAGTAATGAAGACGGGGCGCGCCCAGTAGAGGATACCGATGACAACTCCCGCCGCGATGATGGACAACGCGTAGTTGTGGACGCTGTGCGGTTCGCGCCCTGGGGCGCCGACGCTTCGAAGACTGATCCCCATTTGCCTGACTCCAGTGTAGTGGGTTATTTCTCACCCGATAGCGTTTCACCGGGATTTACAATCGAAATATGGAAGCTGCGGGCCGGATTCTTGCGCTCGATCTCGGGAAGAAGCGTATCGGTCTGGCGATCAGCGATCCCCTCGGAATTACGGCGCAGGGGCTCGAGACGCTGGAACGGCGCGGCCGCCGCGACGATATCGAAGATCTGCGGCGCCTGGCCAACGACCGCGGCGTAACGAAAATTCTGCTGGGCGATCCGCTGCACATGAGCGGCGAGACAAGCCG
>Ga0134125_10000891_pt1 | contig 38342 bp, 27 predicted proteins | sample KB31751_FD_96464 | JGI IMG/M metagenome (GOLD analysis project Ga0134125, IMG submission 96464) | Terrestrial soil microbial communities with excess Nitrogen fertilizer from Kellogg Biological Station, Michigan, USA - KB3-175-1 | ecosystem: Environmental > Terrestrial > Soil > Unclassified ...
CTTCCTGCTCCTTTAAAATGCCAATAATCTGGCTCTCGGTGAATTTTGTCTTTTTCATTTGCTTCCCAATTTTAGCGATTAATTTTTAATTTAGATCGCTACAGTTTTTGGGGAAGCTTTCAGAGGCTTATTTTGACGCTTTTGAGTGGATGGTTGAGTCGACAACTATTGCTGATTTCTACAATAAACATGGATTTGAGGAATTTCTTACCACCACACCTTTTGGCGAACGAAGACAAGTATATTATTTTAGGCTTCTACCGATACTAGCATTCTTGGCAAAATCCGGATGTAGGGACGAGGTCGTTGTGATAAGGTTCATTCGTTTCATTTATAACATAAGCAGAAAGACTAACGTCGGTAAGGATATATCGAGTCAATTCCCCGTAGCCATTAAACTTGTAATACAGTATTGCAAAGATAAACAAAGCTGTTTTGACGTAACCGACCTACATGAATACACGAAAGGGCGTACGGTTCTTATCGATGAAGAAGAAGTTGTAAAATTAAAACTATACAAGACCCCACCAAGTGGTTCTACACGTGAAGAATTGGAAGACTTATTCAACTCGGCAGAAGATCACGAAATATTTAGTGGTGAAATTCAATTCTTGTTGAGCAAATATTATGATAAAGACAATCATCAACTTGATATAGATCATTGTAGGAAGACATGGAATGCATTTAGGCAATTGTTTGTTCGGTCAAAGGAAAATGATGGTTTAGTAGCAAGAGCTTTACTCTACCCAACAATTATCTGGAGCCAAGATTCACCTTATTATTATAACAACTACGATACCCAGGACTGGTCTACGTTGGTTGCTGGGGACAATAGCAAATTTTTAATGACGTTGCTGGAAGAATTGCATGACAGGCCAACAAATTATATAAATATAATTACTCGTAGAAGAATGGCTGATTTTTTTCGCAAACGGAAATATACTTCTGCCACTCCAATTAAGACCGCTGAGTCAGTTTGGGATCAAGTAAGAATTCTTTCAGCTATTGACTACTATGCAGACAAGAAACTATGGTTGCCTTACAATCGGTATATCGCGGAGGATCACCGCTATCAATCCACATCATTCGGCGATACACCTTTCTTCGCAACAGACAGAGTGCTTTATAATATTCGTCGCTATGTACAGGATGGTTGGACGGGTAGAATTCTGGACACATTGAGTGGGACTCTACAGAACGATCGTAAACTAGAAGAAATAGTTCAACAAATCGTAGAATTTAAGGAAGAGGACATCGTTGACCTGTAACAAATAGTTCTATTTCAAACCTCCTTTATGCTATCTCCAAAATGGAAATATGCCCTCCTTTTTTCTTAATTTTCATTGGACAAGGAAATGAAAGGCCCGCTGAATGGGTCAATAGTTCTGATCCTTGCTTAACACTTTGCGCTGTGTAGCTCAATCCGTATTGATAAAGCGGAAAATCCGAGTACAAGCTCAGAATAGGGGGTACATTGTCATACGAAAGCACCCAATCAAATCGAGCTTGGTAGCGCAGATAGTTTGCCAGACTAACATGATCGTCATGTCGATAATAATTGAGATAAAGTGCCTGCCCTTGTTCATAGTACGGCGGGTCTAAATATACCAATGCATGTTCGTCGTCTATAAGCCGTAGGAATTCTAGGGCATCAAGATTTGATACAGTTATCCGGTGCCGCTGGTCGACAATTCGCCGAATCCGAGAAATTAGATCCGGTTTATTGAACCGGCAATCGAGCTTATACTTGGCCCTCCGTTGCATTGCTTCATCCTGGCCCCCAATCGGACCCGCACTGAGAATCCCTGACCGGTTGCACCTGCACAGAAAGAAAGTAGCGAATCCCAATTCAAAGCTGGGTGTCTCAGCGGTCTTAAAGATTGCACGCTGGCGCCGCCATTCTGCAAGATTCACGGGGGTATTGCCAATCATATGCATGAACCTTTCACCGTCATTGATAAGGGAATGCCAGAATGAGTAGATTCCGATCGCCGCGTCATTGATCCTAATGGCCCTCACTTTCTCCGACAAGAGTAGGTTAATGGCTGTACCTGCCCCCCCTGCGTAGGGTTCGGCATACACAATGTCCTCGCCGCCCCCGTGACCAGCGATTATCCGTTCAAATAGTGGGGTCATAATACTTTTGCCTCCAGGGTAACGCAATGGCGTATTGTTCATATAGATCTTAGTGGTTCAAAAGAGAGTTCTACTGCAAACTTATTGTAGATTTCAATATAATTCTTAATAAAATCGTCTACTTCCGTCTGATGGGCCCTGATCCACGGTCGTATAACTTTGACGCCATTGGTGCCCCACCACTCGATCTGTGAATTAAACCAAGTTTTTGCTTTCTCTCGATCATTTTGAATCTCCTGGATACTGACATCCCTGAAACAAGTTTGCCTCATGTAATCGGCATGAATGTTTTCCCATACCTCGGAGTCGTCTGGGAGATTGAATAGGAAATCTGCCAACAGTCGTTCAGGTGAGGCACCACCGGGGAGTATGAGAAAATTGTCCAATTTTGTTAACTTCCTCATCAAAGAGGATTCTCTACGGACATCACCGTCTAAAAAAACCAGTGATTGAGGAAAGGAAAAGGAGGGGATCTTCTTACTCCCAAGGTCCACCAGGGAACTGCATCCGAACGTGCCATCGAAAAAAGTCAGCCGCGAAATACGCCCCTTTAGTAAGGCCTTCACGAAAGTCTTACCTTCCAAATCCTCTACGAAAGCCAACAATTTAACCGGTTTTGGGCCTTCGATGGAAACATTCAATCTGTGACGGATTCCTTGGATCGTAATATTTTCTCTGATCTTCACCTGATTATTAACTTTTTCCAGGTAAATCACTTTGACCTGCTCGCGTGTTGCAGGCTTTTGCTGGTTCTGATCATATAAATTAATCGCATGCTCCAACAGGGTCAAGGAATGGGTTGTAAAGATAATCTGCAACATAAGGTTCGAGGCAATAGTTCGCAGCGCATCGAATAGCTTTAACTGTGAGCCTGGATATAAAGTAGCATCCAATTCATCAATGGCTAGAATACCACCGGAATAATGTTCCGGATATTTAGTCTGTAGCCGCATAAATGAAATAACAGACAAAAGGATCTTACCAACATTATCCTGGCCAGCGGAATTTAAGCGCCAATCATAGTGCGCTGTATTGACCGCTAGAGTATTTTTATCGGGGCTTTCCAAGTAATGCGTATCGCTTATGTCTTCCAAAGAAATGAGAATCTTTTTATGCCATTTTTTAAAAAAATTAATTTCCGCAGCAGTCAAAGCGTGTACACCACTTTCGGCCAGACTGCTGTCCTCCCCAATTGGCATAAGCCGCTTCAGGCTTAGGAAAATGACGGGTAATTGAACGTAGCCAGAACCTTTCTCCCTGTTACTCTTCCGCCAAAATCTCAATCCCCCGACCTCGTTGGATCTTTTCATGCTTTCAATAACAAAGGGCTCCTGGTCCTTGATGTGCAGAGTCCATTCATGAGACTTCGGCAGATCAAACTGCTCAGACAACTTGAATTTTTCCCCGAACGCTGATTTGAAGGATCCGCCGCTTAAAGGCTTTTCCTTTTTCATGGGGTTTCCTTTGTCTGTAATGGTAAACGGCTGTGTAAGCAAGCCCAATATAGTTGTTTTCTGAGTCCCATTCTGACCGGCGATTACTGTCAATTGCGTTCCCAGATCAAATTCTACGTCTTGAAAACCCCGAAATCTTTGAATTTCGATTCTTTTGATAATCATCGACTAGCGCTTAGTTTAAGCTAAAGATAAGAAAATGGCGATATTTGTATCAGTTTGATAAAAGCCCGCTATCTGCCAGAAGCTCGCCGGATGTTATAAAAAAGTAAACGGAAAGGACGAACAAGCCATAAGTGTGGATGAACTGCTAGCGTGCTGTTGCAGACGATTGATGGCGGTCTAAATTCTATCCAGCGTTGCTGACTATCTCAATTTTCCATTTAGACTAGTCGAAAAGCAAATAAAATTCATTGGCTACGTTGGTCTTAACCGCGTATTTCCGGTCCTTTTCCCGTTAATATATTTCCTTCCCCCGAATCCGGCGAGGGTGTTTTCACATTTTTTGGGTCCCCGGCCTTTGGAAAGGCAAAGGCCGGGGACGATTTTGAAATTTCAGCAATTGTGCATAGTTTTGCTGCGGCATTGCTACAGTTGCATGCCCGACGTTGTAGGGTATCCCTCAATGTTGATTACGTAAATAAAAAAATTTAGTAAAATGAAATCCATTTCATTCACATTTCCTGTCGTTTCTTTTAGAAACATCGAAACTCCGTTCACCAAAAAAGGCTTCAAAGATTACTACTGCGTAGTAAACGTAAAACATCTTCCGGATTTAGAGAATTGGCGAAAGATTAATGTAAGGGATCCCAAATTAACAGGGTCTGTTCCCAGGGCTATTCGTGGCAGCTTTACCGAGAATATGGAATTATTCATGTTCATGAACCGGGGGGTAGTGCTGTCGGTCAAAAATGTTCACTTTGATAATAAGACCTCGCAACTCACCATCGATTTTCTGGATCCGAAAGTCCACGGGCTACTGGATGGAGGGCACACCTATACAATCATTCAGGAGGAATCAAAAGCGCTTGATGGTGACCAGTACGTAAAGTTGGAACTCCTGGAAGGATTCGGGAACGACGATATTACGCAGCTGGTGGACGCTCGCAATACGTCCAATCAGGTCAAAGACGAAAGTTTGATGAATTTGGCGGGCACCTTTGATGAGTTAAAAAAGGTCTTGAAGAACACACCTTACATTGATAAAATTGCATTCAAAGAATTTGAAACCGATGAGTCGGGCAATCCTAAACCTATTGACATTCGTGAAATTATCGCCATTTTAACTGCTTTTGACAAAGATAATTTTGACGACGTTACTCACCCCATCAACTCCTATAGATCCAAAAACGCGTGTCTCAAGCACTTCAAGGATCATCTAAAATCCTTTAAGAAAATTTATCCATTGGCGGAAGAAATTTTGGCGCTCTATGATACGATTCAGGACCGGTTTCCTCAATTATACAACAAAGCAAGAGGACAAAACGGAGAGGTGTCTGGTGGAAAATTTGGAAAATTGACAGGAGTAGGCTATAGCCCAGACCGCGAGATTTCTGAGTTGCTGTTTATTGGAAAGAGTTCAAAATATGTGGTGCCGAGCGGGTTTGTATATCCAATTCTTGGGGCGTTTAGGGCGCTGCTAGAGGAGAAAAATGGACGATTCTATTGGGCAAAAAATTTGAACCCACTAAAAATGTTAGACGGAAATTTGGGTCTGAAATTGGCTGATCGGATGGGAAATTTTGCACTCGAAGCGCAAAATCCCTCTAAGACCGGTAAATCAATATCCGTCTGGCAGGGGTGTTATCAGGTTGTCGAAGTTGAATATTTGAAGTCAAAGGCCAATTGATTATTATAGGAAATAAAATGGCCTGCGGTTGCCGGCCATTTTATTTCGACCCTTTGGTTAGCGATCCCACCGGAAGAGTTTAGTATCCGCCAGTTCTATGTGTATTCCGCAAAGGACGGCTATCAGGAACAGCTGCCGGCGAAACCTACCTGCAAGTGAAGGCAAAAATGGAGGCTATCCGGTTTGTTTAACAAATTCTAGGCAACACGATTATTAGTCGGACAGATTATCAGGCACTTAGTTCGGTGACTAGCCTCAAATCCGCGAGGAAGTGGTTCGAGAAATGTCCAGTCCGGCCAACGAATACATGAAACCCGCGCTAGTAGCGGGTTTCACTTTTTGAAATCAAACTCCGCTCCTTCTAATCCATTCAAATTCAATTCTTTTTAGGTTCGATTCTAAGAAGGTTAACCAAGTTGGAATGATCAAACAATTCTAAGAGCTGACAAGGCCAAAGTAAGCAGCCACTGACAGAATGGCTTTGGGGTGAAAATTGCGGCAAACCAATGGACCATCGTTCAGACTACCCTGCGTCTTGTGCGCTGATTATTTCTTTAACATCAAATTTTTCAAATTGATACTTCCACAATCAATTTCTTTTTCCCTTATTACTGGGGGGCGTGCCTCGCTAGCTCGTGAAATCCTACAAACAAGATTTTGCCCCTTTATACTTAGTCCTGCTCCAAATGGAGCCCCCACCCAGTGGTCAAAGAGAATTACGATATAAAAACCACTCGATTCTTTTGGGTTAATAGTTCTTTTTAAAGATGACGGCTTATGAATGTTATTGTCTAAAAAAAGTTTTACTCCTGTCATACCATAGTCATACAATGATTCTTTTTCAATTGTCATCGTATCAGGTGGAATCAATACTTTATAGTATTCACCGGGTAACCCCGGAGCCTCAAATGAATCTACAGGAAAGTCAATCGTCAATTCCAGGGGATTATCTGTTTCATTGATTAATCGAGTCCAAAATATTACTTTCCCATAAGATTTTCCTTTAGGGTCAATGTATGGTCCACCTTTTCGAAAGCTGTTTTGTATGATCAGGCTCTTACCGGTAGAATCAGTATACTCATACCTGGTGGGATATTTTTTATTAGATCCGGGGGAGGTGGCTGAGTTTGTTTGGCTTTGTTTACAGGAAGTGTGAAAAACAGATATCAAGAACAAAATATAGATGAGTACGTATTTCATAATTTTTTTTGTTTAATAATCGGGAACAGAAACGCTGCTAGACCTATATTAAGGTTTGATACAGTGAAACTACTTTGATCCTTGCAGTTTGAGGGGTCAGGATTGTAAATTAAGATGTAAAATTTGTAAATTATTTTATAATAAGAGAGGGGGCCAATGGGTGATCCAGGCAAATGTTTAACAAAATCGAGCCTACAGGCGCATTATCCCAAGCTCCGGCCTTTGAATATCAGGCGCTTAGTTCAGCGACTAGCCTCAAATCCGCGAGGAAGTGGTTCGAGAAACGTCCACTCCGGGCAACTCAGGCCCCCAGCAAGGCTGGGGGTTTTTATTTTTTCAGATGTCGCAAGAAATTCAACGTGGCGGTAAGCCACCAATTTTATAAATCTATCTACAGATAAATTCTATTTCAGGTTTTTCTGCAAGGCAAACTCGCAGATGATTATTTCATTCTTATTGTAAAGATACGACACAACGCACTTTTTCCGAAAATTAATGCACCTGAGATTCAGCGCTTTCCAAGCAGGAGGATGCTTACAAGGACGATGGACAATACGATCATCTGAGAGTGAAGCGAAAAAGGCAAAAGCGTCCTTCTTCAACGGCAGGTTCAAGAATCGTTACTTTCCTTTTGCCCATTTATCAATGAGTTTGTTGGCCAACTTCTTGCCATCTGCAAGCGACAGCTTTTTGGCACCAACTGATTTGACGGTTGCCTTGGTCCGAAGATCTTCATATTCCTTCCTGGGAAGTACAACGTATTCTTTATTTTCAATATTTAGTGTATTCATAGAAGTAATTTTCACTCTAATTTACCAAAAACACCAATGAACTATAAACTGTTAATTAAGAATAGCTTATGCCTTCAAAGGTATTTGTCACACACCGTCCTTGCCCTTAAAGTCCGTGATGGTCTTTGCATCATAACGATACACGCCACCTGTAGATCCAAACCAAAAACTTCCATCATTAGCTTCCAAAAGAGCCGAAAAAGCTGATGGTACCCTTGTATGCATTTCACAAAATCGTTCCTCTAATTAGATTCGGCCGCGATTGCGGCACGGTTTGACATTCGCTCTAATTTACCAAAAATACAGACGAAGTAAAATTGTATGGCTGCCGCCTGACATCAAGCTTTCCCCAGTTTGATCCTGCGTTGGGTGACCCGCGAAAGCCTTTGCGCGTTTGTTCCATTTCAAACACTTCCTGTATCGGAAGCGGGCAGCTTTGACGCAGTTCAGCTTCACAAAACATTCATTTACATCGATCTATCAATCTGGCATTTTTTTCGCCGGGGAAATGCGCGACGCTCCCTGAATTCGCCACCATGATAAAAAATTACTTCCTGATTGCCGTCCGCCATTTCCTAAGGCATCGAATGTTTGCGCTAATCAATGTATGCTGCCTGGCGATTGGGCTCACGTTTTCGATGCTGATCGGCGTTTACGTTTTGCAGCAAAGGAGTGTGAATGCCGGTCTGAGAAACGTTGATCGGCAGTATGTGATCAAGAGTATTTGGAAAGAAAAGACCATGGGCATGGAGCAGACCAGTATCGGACCTTTTGCCGAAACGCTGCATACATCCTATCCAGGCCTTGTCGCCAATTATTTCCGGTACAATCCCGTCACGAATGTCGTATCGTCCGGGGACAGACATTTCAAAGAGAACATTGCCATTTGCGACACAACCCTGATCAGCATGTATGGATTCCCGCTCCTGTATGGCGATGCGACAAAAGCTTTTCCCACCGACAACTCAGCGGTCATCACGGAGCCGATGGCCAAAAAGCTTTTCGGAAATGAAAATCCAATCGGAAAAGCGATTGACATTCTAACGATTGGGCAGGGTAATCAGGGCTACACCGTCTCCGCAGTGCTGAAATCGATACCCTATAACTCGGTGAATAACCTGATTGATAAGGATGGATATAGTGTCTTCGTGCCGTTTGCGGGGAGCCACTATTATAGCATGGCAGGCGGCGCAGGCGAGGACGACTGGGCACAAATTTTCATGGTGAGCATGGTGGAGTTGAAACCCGGTGTTACCGCCGGTGATCTCGCGGCGCCTGCGAAAAAGATCCTGGCGCTGCACGTAGCCAAAAACATCAAAGACTTCCTGCAGCCGGATTTCAAACCTTTGAAGGACTACTACCTGAATGACAACAACGGGGCAGTGCGGCAAATGATCACCACGCTTTCGCTAATCGCCGTGTTCATTCTGGTGATGGCGATCATCAATTTTGTCAACATTAACATCGGCACTTCCTCCTACCGCGTAAAGGAGATCGGCTTGCGAAAGGTATTTGGCGGCGCCCGGAAACAACTCATCGGGCAACACCTGACCGAGTCGATTGCGCTGACGGTCATTGCCGGGTTGATCTCGCTTGGTCTTTACGAAATCACCCGTCCGTATTTTAGCCAAATCTTGCATGCGCCGATGGACTCGTTGTTTGCCTTAGGCGGCTTCCGGTATTTATTGTTGGCTGCACTCATCATCCTCATCGGATGCCTGTCCGAAATCTATCCTGCCTTCGTCCTGAGTTCCACTGACATCATCCCTTCCATCAGGGGAAAGGTCGACACGGCAAGAGGAAGTTTGGCCTTGCGGAAGGCTTTGTTGATCATGCAATTCACGTTGACCGTCACGGTTTTCATCGGCGCCTTGAATGTCTCCAAACAGGTGTCCTATATCTTCAATCGGGACCTCGGATATAATAGGGAACAGTTAGTGGTTTTGACCGTGTTCCCCAAACAGTGGGACTCCGCCGGCACTCAACACATGGTGATCGTGAGAAATGAACTGGCAAACACACCCCATGTACACGATGCTTCCATATCGTTCGAAGTACCGGACCGCACTCCGCCCAATAGCCTCGCCATTGTGCGAACAGGATCGGACCAGACCATCCAGGTCCCTGCCATGGTCGCGGATGAAAATTTCGGCGCCACATTCGGATTGCATCTTGTTAAGGGGAATTTTTTCGACGATTACAGAAGAGGCACAGGCAAGGACGAGATCGTTTTGAATAAAACGGCGGCGAAAGCGGCGGGCATCACCGAACCCAAGCAGACCGTTCGAACAAGCCAGGGCTTCACGTATAGGCTTTCGGGAATTGTGAAAGATTATAATTATTCATCATTTGAGCAGCGGATCGGCCCGCTTGCGATCCTGCACATGAAAGACAATACGTCGTACCGGTACCTGACGTTAAAGATCGATGGCCGCGACGCGCCCGCGACGTTGGCCGCCCTCCGGGAAAAGTGGCGAAAACTGCTGCCGGCCTCACCCTTCGATTACAATTTCATGGATACGAGATTCCGGTCCCTGTATGAGTCGGAAGTACAGCTGAAGGGGGCGACGAATATGGCCACCATCCTTAATTTGGTCATCATATTCATGGGCATTTTCGGGGTGGTTGCCTTTTCGCTGGCCCGGCGCATCAAAGAAATCTCGATCCGTAAGGTATTGGGGGCCGGGGCAAAAACCATCATCACCCTGTTTCTAAAAGAATATGCAATACTGATCCTGATAGCAAATATGATCGGGTGGCCGCTGGCCTATCTGGCCACCGACCACTGGCTGAGTAATTATTCCTATCGGATGAAGCAGGATATCATACCCTATGCTTCCGTGCTGGTGATCGTATTTATGTCTGCATTTGTTTTTATTTCGGCGCTATGTTTCAGAGTGGCGATCGCCAATCCCGTCCGGAATTTAAAAATGGAGTGACCTTTTGTCTGCATTCCGAATCATCGACACTTTCAAAATTACCGGCCGAGAGTTGGTCACTGGCTCGTTATCTGTGCCAGGGTTTGACGTCAAGGGTCAGAAACATCATTTTCAGGATTCCGCGATAACGTCGAGGGGAACCACTTGTCAAAGGTCAGCACGGAAGGCCGCCCGCCCTTTGGCACGTTCCTGTCTGCCCCAGGTATTGCATCGGGTTGTCGATGGTAAATACCGGAAATTGGAATTCCACTGCCTCGCCGCTTTGTTTTCATAGCCGGTTTTCCAGGCTAAATGTAGTACCTTCTCCGCAATGAAACGGATCATCTCAACCTTCGTCGCGCTGGGCCTGCTGCAGAGCGTGTTCTCCCAGGCGACCCGCCGGCATGTCGCTCTACTCATCACGCATGCGAACATCGTCGACGTGCGGCACGGCAAGATCCTGGCCAACCGGCTACTGGCCATCTCCGGCGACACCATCGCCGCGGTGGACGATTCACGAAGGGCACCCGGATACGAGGCGGACCGGTACTTCGATGCTGCGGGGAAATACGTGATGCCGGGGCTGTGGGATATGCACGTGCATTTCCGGGGCGGCGACTCCACGATAGCAGCCAATAAGGCGCTCCTGCCTTTGTTCCTCGCCTATGGAGTGACGACGGTCCGCGAGTGCGGCGGCGATATCACGCCGGCGGTCATGCAATGGCGAAGCCAGACGGCAAACGGCGAACTGGCCGGACCCAGGATCTTCACGTCCGGACCCAAACTCGACGGACCGGGCGCGGTGTGGGCGGGCTCCATCGAGGTGGTGACGCCGGCCGATATTACGCGCGCGCTGGATTCCCTCCAGGCGATCCATTCGGACTTTGTCAAGATCTATGACAGCAGGATCTCCGGCGATGCCTACCTGGAAATTGTCCGGCAGGCCAGGAAGAGAGGGATGAAAGTGACCGGACATATGCCTTTTACGGTCGAGCTGAAGGACGCCGTCGCGCTGGGCATGAACGGCTCGGAGCACCTCTATTACGTTTTTAAAGCCTGCTCCTCGAAAGAGGACAGCATCACCCACCTCATCCGCGAACGGGAGCACACGGATCGTCCGATCGGGCTATTCGCGGCGCTGCCCGTCCTGTACCAGACCTTTGACAGCGCTAAGGCCACGCGGCTGTTTCGTTACCTGGGGTCAAAGAAATTCACGATCACCCCTACCCTGTTCATTTCAAAGACGCTGGCGGAGATCGGGGAGACCGACCACCGGGGGGATAGCCTGCTCGCCTATATCGACCCGAAGATCCAGGCAACATATCAGCAAAGGGTGCGAAGCGCTAAAAGGCAGCCGGAGGAATCGGTAAGGTTCATGAAAAAGTTCGGGGCCGCCTGCGCGGCGCTCGTCCCCAAAATGTATGCGGCGGGCATCAACATCGTCGCGGGCTCGGATTGCGGCGCCTTCAACTCCTTCGTATACCCCGGATCGTCGATCCATGAAGAGATCAAGCTGCTGGTCGCTTCGGGCCTGACGCCGGCGGAAGGCCTAAGGACCGCCACGGTCAACGGGCCGGAATTCATGGGCGTAGAAAGGCGCTACGGCGGACTTGAACCAGGTAAATCCGCCGACCTGATCGTACTGGAGCGCAATCCGCTCGACGACATCCGCGCGATCGACGGCATTCGGGCGGTGCATTCGCATGGGAAACTCTATTCGAGGCAGGAACTCGACGCCCTGTTATCGGCCATTCGACATTGAGACCAGCATGGTCACCTGGCCCATGTTGCGGGATTTCGCCAAAAGTCACGCATCATGACGCTGTCGGTGATGGAAAAATAACCATCCGGATTTTGGGTTGAATTGACGATCCAGCCGCCATCCGGCCTCCGCCACGCCCTGACTGTCGTTGCGGGAGCGGGACCACCGCTGAACAGGATGCTGCGATCCGGTGCGGCGGATGCGGCGAAATCATCCGCGAAGTGGTCGAGATCATAGGACTGAAGCCGGGACAGGTAGCGGTTGACGCTGTCGGTGGACAGCCTGCCGCCATTCAACCACCAGGTACTGTCTTTTTTCATGAGCGCGAAACCTGGCGTGCCCTCGAAACTGATCCCCGTCAGGTTGGCGGTATTGAGCCGTAGCAAGCTCTTGTCCCGCCAGTCCGCAAAGGTCCTGTCGACCATCGGATGAAGGTAACCGTCGACTGCGTACGCCTCGTCATGGCCGTTTTCGCGAAGATAAGAGGCCCCGCCTGCATATGGCCCTCCGGTCAACGGACCGCCGGCCGTTGAACCGCTGCCGACATAATAGTCGGCCACCGGCTCCTTTCCTTTGTAGACAACGACCCTTGTGCCGCTGGTGTCGCCGACCTTGAATTCGTCCCATCTGTCCTTGCTGCGGGACACAAGGCGCCGGGTGGGAATATCCTCCAGCGAACCCAGCAGCGCCTCGGCGGAGCCGGCTTCGGGCTCTGCTTCGACGGAACCGTACCGGATACGCCAGTGACCCGACGCACGCGACAGGACGAGTTTCTGCCGCTCGGCACGATGCGGATAGAGGTCGATCTCCGTCACTGCCGCCGTATCGACGTGAAAGCTGACCGAACTGATATTGGTGTCGCGACCGGCGGCATGGAGCGCTATGGACAGCACGTACAAAACGATAAGGCTGCCTAAGGTAACGGACAGACGCTGGTTGAGCTTCGACATTTTTGTCATGAGATTAGTCGTTTTCGGCGTAATGTTGGTTCATCCTCCCGAGACGGATCAGCCGGTTGCGGCGGGCCCGATATAGGCCATACCCCACCGCGAGCAGGATCGGCAAGAGGAAATTGACATATTTGATCGTCTCCTTGGTGGCTTCGCTGATTTCGCGCAGCGGCCGGGAGGTTACCTCCTTTGTCCGCAGCCCGATGAGCCCGGTGTTGTCGGTGAGCCAGTCGATCGCGTTGGACATCAGGTTGACATTGTCCGGCGCCAGTTCGTGACCGCCCTGCTGAGACGGCCCATTGACTACAAAATTCCCGTCGCTGATGACGACCAGCCTTGTCGGGATGCCGCCCGAGACCGGGCCGTACAAGGCGGCGGCCACCGCCAGATGGCCGCTGTGAAAGTCATTTTGCGTCCAGCGGCGATTGACGTCGATGAAGACGGGCGCGCGCTGTGTATCGGAAACGGGCGAAGTAAATGCCAGCGGTGTGTAGTGCAACGTACCGGAACCTGTATAGCGAAGGCTGCTGGGGAATTCCAGCTCGACGCTTTCCAATCCGGCAGTAATGGGATGGTTGGCAAAACTGGTGATCATGGGCAGATAAGGCAATTGAATATTCTCCTGCAACGTGAAGTATCCGGCCCTCCGCTGCACCGGGACGGTACCGCACTGGACATCTATGATGGCATTGTCGCCGACGAGCAATCCTTTTTTCGCCAGCCACGCTGCCAGCGCGCCGTTGACCGGGCGGGCCTGTCCCTCCTGCAGATTGCCCTGCATCCGGTTAAAGGCGATGGCAAGTTTGCCGCCACGTGCCATAAAACTGTCCAGTCTTTCGAGGCTCCTGGGCCGGAGACTGTCGGTCGGCCGGATCATGACCAGTGTCCGGATATTGGGCGGGATTGCGCTGCTGTCCGTCAACTGCACGGGCTGGACCTGGTAGAGGATATCCAACTGCCCGGTCAGTTGGCCCAGGTCGGACACAGCGGGTTCGCCCTGTCCCTGGATGAGGCCGATCACTGGCTTCGTGGCAACCGAAAGCTTCTTGATCGCGGTAGAGATATCGTATTCCATTGCGGCACCGGGTTGGATAAAGGGAAGTACTTCTTCCTTCTCGCCGAGATCAAGCACAGCGCCCAGATATGCCCGCTGCTGTTGCATCTGGTCCTTCTTCCGGACATCGATCAGCACCGGCCGGATCCCTTTTTGCTGGGCTTCCTGCTCCTTGTCCTCGCTGGCGTTCGGATCGACAAAACTGTAACGGATCATGCCCGGCGCCCGGCTGGCATACTCGGCGAGCAGGTCGCGAAAATCCTTGCTTGCCTTTTCGATATTGGGCGGCATGTTCTTTGAGAAATATGCCGTGATGGTCACCGGATCATGCAAGTCGTGAAGGATGTCCTTCGTCGCCCGGCTGAGCGTGTACTGTCCTCCTTCGGTGACATCGAGCCGAAAATGAACTTTGGCGGAGAGCAGGTTCAACACGATGATAATCCCTGTTACCAGCGCGATGGTGATCGAAAGGTCCTTTTTCCGATTCATGTTCAATCGAGTTTGCGTTTAGATAAGGAAAGTACGGCAAGCAGCAGCCCCGCCGCCACAATGGACAGGAAATAGATCAGGTCCGTGCTGTCGATGACGCCCCGCGCCATGCTCTCGAAATGGCCGGAGAGACTGAAATAATCCAACAGTTGTCCCGCGGCGCCGGAAAATCCGTTGCTCAACATCCCGAAAATGAGGTGGAAAAAAAGACTGATGAAAAGCGCTGCCAGGAACGCGACGATTTGATTGGATGTAACGCTGCTGGTGTACAGGCCGATACTGATATACGCGGCGCTCATCAGTAACAGCCCGGCATAACCGCACACTATCTGGCCACCGTCGGGATGGCCGATCGCGGCGAGCGTGAGCGGATAAGGCAACGTGAACAACAGTGCGACTCCCACCAGGAGCAGGGCGGCCAAAAACTTGCCGGCCACCACCTGCCGGTCGCTGACCGCCTTTGTCAACAAGAGTTCGATCGTGCCTGTCTTCCGTTCCTCGGCCAGCAGCCTCATAGTGATCGCAGGTATGAACAGGAACAAGCTCCAGAACGCCACGCTGAAAAACGATTCCAGGTTGGCCTGGCCAACGAGGAAGACGTCCGACCCGTACAGCCAGGTAAAGAATCCGCTGAAGCCGAGGAAAAGGACCAGGAGGATATAGGCGATCAGCGAGTCGAAAAATGAAGCCAGCTCCCGTCTGGCGATGACCCAAACAGATGACATGAGATTAATTGAGTGTTAGGTTTCGAAATATGTCTTCGAGCCGCGTTTCCACCGGGATGAGTTCCGTCAGCACCCAGTGCCGTTCCACGCAAAGCCGGAACAGGTCCCGGCGCACACCTTTGCCCGGTACCGCCTGGATCTCCCAGCGCCCGTTTGCGGGATCCGTACCGGCGACGCCGGTCACACCGGGCAACATCGCAAGTTCCCGCGCCACCTTTTCTTCGGCGGCGTCCTCGATCGTGACGTGGAGAACCTCCAGCCCCGCGGCTTGCCGGCGAAGCGATTCTGCCGTTCCGTCCGCGACGATCCTGCCCTTGTTGATGATGAGGATGCGGTCGCAGGTGGCTTCGACTTCGGGGAGGATATGGGTGGAGAGGATAACGGTCTTTTCCCTCCCGAGGTCCCGGATCAGTTTCCGGATCTCGATGATCTGGTTGGGGTCCAGCCCGGTTGTAGGTTCATCGAGAATAAGGATCTCGGGATCGTGGATGATCGCCTGGGCAAGACCCACCCGCTGGCGGTAGCCTTTTGAGAGTTGCCCGATCTTTTTGTGTTTTTCCGCATCGAGGCCGCATTGCCGGATCATGCGACGCAGAGCCGCCTCCGTCGTTCCGCGGGTCATCCCCTGGAGCCGGGCGCAGAAACGAAGGTAGTCGACGACAGGCATGTCCTCGTACAGCGGGCAGTGTTCCGGCAGGTAGCCGATATGCTTGTTCAACCCTGCGCCCTGCTGCCTGACCGACCTGCCTCCGATAAGGATATCGCCCTCTCCGATGCCGATATAGCCGGTGATCATCTTCATCGTCGTGCTCTTTCCCGCTCCGTTGGGACCGAGGAACCCGAGGATCTCGCCGGTCTTCACTTCAAAGGACACGTGGTCGACGGCGGCCTGGGCGCCATAGTTCTTTGACAGGTTTTCTATTCGTATATCCATATGTCAGATTTTTGTCGGGTATGCGGATAGCCCCGGGACATGGCTGCCGCCGAAACTGCCGCGCTCACCGGGCCCGGACCTCCTTTCGCATAAACGATAAGTAGGACAAGGCGAAACAGCCGACCGTCGCCGCGATCAGGCCTGTCAGTTGGGGCCAGACGATGAGCACGCTCTCTCCCAGCGGGAGCGGATTAGGTATGGCGCCGATCACCTCGTCCATCGTCAGGGGTCCCAGGCTTCGCACGGCGGGCCGCAAGAGCGTGGTGGTCGCATCGGTAAACAATTGTCCCGGTGCGAACCGAAGCAGGTTCTTCACCGTATGCCGATAACCGGCAAGCCCTCCGTCGAACGCCGCTATCGACCCGGGTTCAGGCGCAAATACGCTGGCGGCCAGCCGGATCAGGATGGGATAAAAGACCGTCAGGAACAACCAGACGCCGATCGCCATCAGCGCCGAGGTGGCGGGTTGGCGGAACCGGACCGAAAAAAGGATCGCGACATTCAGCCAAAACGCGACATAGAGCACGGTCAGCAGGGTGAAGGCGAGGATACGCAGGAACTCGTCCGCCGTAGGGGGCACGCCGATATATATCAGCCCAAGACCGGTCATGAGCAGGGTCAGGGCCAGGAAAAGAACCGCGATCACCAGGAGCGCTGCGACGAATTTCGCATTGAGCAAATAGTCGCGATGAACCGGCTGCGAGAGCAACCGGCTAAGCGTTCCCCGATTCCATTCGGAGTTGACGGCGTCGAAACCCATGGCAATGCCCAGGAGCGGCCCGAGGAAATTCAGGAACACGATAAAGCTGGGAAGCGTGCCGTCGGTAGCAGTAAAGAGTTGCAGGAAGAAAAAGGAGCCGGTGTTGCCGGGTGCCGCGGCCTTTGGAGTGCCAATATTGCTGAGACCGGTATACAGGGAGCCGAAACAGGTCAGCGCAATCAGCGAGAGCAGGATGATGAAACGCCAGCTGCGGATATGATCGGTCATCTCTTTGCCGACGATGACCCAGAAAGGATGCACAGGTCTCGGTTCACGCAGTTTTCCCATAGGATACGCCTCCTTCAAAATAGCGATGATAGATTTCATCCAGGCCGTGGCGCTTCTTTTGTAAATGCGTCAGGCCGTACCCGGCGTCAATGACCGCTCTGGCGATGGCCGGCGAGATATCGCGAACACAGCCCACGCGGAATACACCGTCGGCAAATCCAACGGAGGCCACTCCGTCGATGCCCCGAAGGGTCTCGCCGAGCGACACGGGTTCGCTTTGAACGGACAAAAGCGATCCGCCCGCGGGGACGATGCCCGCTTCAACTACGAATGGTTCCGCCGCAAACAGGCTCGCCGATAAGGTGTCGATATCGCCTTGCGCGATGAGCTTGCCGCTCACGAAAAGACCCACCCGGTCGCAGATCTGTTGCACCTGGTGCAATTGATGGCTGCTGAGGAGCACCGTGATGCCCTGCTCCTTGCTCAACCGGACGATGAGCTCGAGAAATTCCCGGACACCCTGGGGATCGATCCCCAGCGTAGGTTCGTCGAGAATGATAACCGACGGCGATTTGATGAGGACGTCGGCTAAGCCCAGCCGCTGACGCATGCCCCGCGAATAGGTCCCGGCTCTTTTGTCCGCATCAGAGGAAAGCCCCACCTGCTCCAGCAATTCCAGCGCACGGCGCCGGGCCTCGCGTTTCGGGATGCTATTCAGGCGCCCCGTGAACACCAGGTTTTCGAGGCCGCTGCGGTTCTCATAGAAGCCGACGTCATCGGGCAGGTAGCCGACCCTTCTTTTCACTTCAATTGCCTGCAGGGTAGGATCGAATCCGCAAACGCTGACCTTCCCTGCGGACGCCTCCGTCAGACCGAGGAGTACGAGGATGGTTGTCGACTTACCGGCGCCGTTAGGTCCCAGCAGGCCGAATACCTCGCCGCGGTATATCGTCAGGTCCAGTTCGCTGACTGCCGCGAAATCGCCATAACGCTTGCTAAGTTTGTCAATACTGATCATGGGCTCAGTCATAACTCACCTCCTTCCGTATTTCCGGAATAAAAAATAGACGCTGCCCAGGGCCAGTGCGATGATAAGCAGACCGGCCCAGGTCCAGAGCAGGGAGGTTTCCACCGAGACGCGCACCGGCGCCATCGCGCTGATTCCCGCCGCCTTTGCGGTCAGGTCGGTCATATAGTCGCCCACGATCGCCTTGTCATCCGGAGTGATCGTGGCATCCACTTGTGCCGTTTGGCCTGCCGAAAGGTCCCCGATCGATTTCGGATCGAAACTGACATCCCAATTGGGAGGCGCGGAAGAAACCAACTGGATGTTCCTGAGATCCGCGGACCCCGTATTCTTCACCACCAGTTCCAATTTCCGGTAATCTCCGGCCGTCGCACTGGTGCTCAGCAATCCGGTCGGCGTGGTGACCTCGAGGCCATAGGAGCCGGTGATACCTACCTCCAGAGTGAGGTCCGCGGACGTCGCACCGGTCGAAGCCGTCACGGGGATCTTATAGGTGCCCGCGGGCGTCTCGTCAGGCGGATCGATCCCGATGGTAATGGGTTGGGTGTGACCCGGGTCGATGCTTACCGAGGAGACCTCTTTGTAGCTCGACTTGAAGCTTACCTTCCAGCCCGGCGGCGCGGAAGCGGTGAGTGCGTAGGCCTGGGTTGCGTCGGTGGAATTGCGTAGCTTGGCGTTGAAGGTAAAGGTAGTATTGGCGGCGCCGACCAGATTGGCCTGGTCGGTCGTTAGCTCGGTTTTGAACGTGCCCTGCTGCGAGACCTTGACTGTCAGCGGCAGACTATTCAAACCCATCGCATCGACAGCGAAATGATAAACTCCCTTGTTGACCCGCAAGGGGACCTGGACCTGGAGGGAAATACTTTTTTTGTCGTTCGGCAGGACGGCAACGCGGCCGACGTTCCAGCCGCCCGATTTCATCACATATGTCCAGCTTTTCGGCAAGCCTTCGATCCGGATGTCGGCGGACCTTACGGCGCTGCCTTTGTTGATCATATCGATCGGGTAGTCAATGGATTCTCCTGGCGGGACGGAGATGGCGGTAAATGGCGTGTACAGGTAAAAGGTCTGGGCGGTACAGGTTCGGGGAATGGCGGCCGATAGAATGACCACCCACGCCGGCACGGGCACACGGCGAGCCAATCGTAGAATTGTGCGCATAAGAAAGTTTTTGCGGTGATTGGCGTGGTCCCCAAATTTATAACAGAGAAAAAATATCAAAAAAATCTTCGGGGATATTTTTGCATTTCCTTAACGAATTGGCTAGTCGTCGGCATAGATATCTTTCTGTTGCGAGACCTGCAGGCGGTATTGCTCAAATAACCTCGTCCTGGAGGCAAATCCCACAAAGCGCCCCGATTCGTCCACTACCGGCAGGGAAGCGGCCTTTGTCGCGTCGAATTCCCGCATCACCCTGGTCATCGGCGTATCGATCGGCAGGATAGTAGCCGGTCGTCTCAGGATGTCCCTCAGCAACGTCCTGTCATACCGTTCGGGCTCGAACGCCATGTGTCGCACGTCGCTCCACTCGATCATGCCGACCAGCCGGCCGCCCTCGTCGACGATGCCGAAGACCTGTTGGTCATCCTCCCGGATTTGCCGGACGAGGTCGCCCAGGGAATCCTCCGGATGCAGCAAATGCCGTTGTTGCTCGGTAAGTGCGCGAAGGCTGAGGGCCGAAAGGATATTTCGTTCCCTTCTGTGGGTGAAGATGAGACCATCCATGGCAAGCTGCTTGGTCTCCATATAGTATGGCTCGAAGGTCCGGGCGATAAAATAAGCCGTGGCGGAGACGATCATCAGCGGAATGATGAGCCCGTACCCGTTGGTGATCTCGGCGATCAGGAAAATGGCTGTCAGGGGGCAATACATGACGCCGCTCAGGACTCCCGCCATGCCCACCAGCGTAAAATTGCCCTCCGGCAGATGAAGCAAACCGGTGACATTACTGAAACGGGAGAAAAAGAAACCCCAATACGCACCTACAAATACCGAAGGGGCAAAATTCCCCCCGTTGCCGCCGGAGCCGATCGTGATGGCCGCTGTGACGGGCTTAAGAAAAAGGATGCAGCCCGTAAAGATCAGCAGCAGGGTGTTCTCGGATAGCTGATGCAGCCAGGCCGCTCCGGGCAGGATGCGCGTGGGGTTGTCGTTGGCGAGCATTTTGACGCTCTCGTAACCTTCCCCGTAAAGCGGCGCGAAAAGGAGAAAGAATGCGGCGAGCATCAGGCCCCCCGACAACGCCTTCGCGTAAGGATTGGTCTTCCAGGCGTGGATCCGTTTGTCGACGCCGCGGAACGCCCTGGCATAGTAAAGGGAAAGAAAGCCCGCGCCAACCCCCATCAACGCATACATCGGAACGTTCCTGTAGTTGAACGACTGGTTCAGCACAAAACTGAACATCCCCGATTCGCCAAACGAGATTTTGGAACACAGGACACCGACGACAGCCGCGATGATGAGCGGGACAAAATAGCTGACTACCGTTTCGGCCAGGAGCACTTCGACCGCAAACATCACGCCCGCGATGGGCGCATCATAGACGGCGGCGATACCCGCCGCGGCCCCGCAGGCAATCATCAGCGTTCGTTCCGAATAGTTGAGGAGCCCCAACCGCGCCATCGTCGAACCCAGCGAAGAGCCCGTGGCGATGATGGGGGATTCCAGCCCCGCAGAGCCGCCCGATCCCACCGTGATCGCGCTGGTGATAAAGTGCACGTAATTGTTGCGCAGCGGAATGAAGGAGGATTTTCGCGCGATAGCCTTCAGGACCATGGCGATTCCTTTCTCGATATGTCCCTTAAAAAAACGCTGGATGATCCAGGTCGTCAGCAAGAGCCCGACAGCCGGGCAAAGCAGGAAGAGCCATTCCCTGCCGCTGAAATGTTGCACCAGGCGTTCCACCTGCCGGACGGATCGTTTCAGAAGGACGGCCATCATGCCGGAGACGAACCCCGTCAGGGTGGCCGTAAGAATGATGTATTGAACCTTGGAGACCCTGGTACGAAGGAAGTGCGCGCCGTTATGATACATCCGGACGACCCTTCTTTTGGACAGGTTGAGCCATTGTCGCATAGGCAAAGATAAGGCCCGGCCCGATTACTCAGCGCCCGCTGACCTCGGAAGCATGCAACCGGGTGCCCACACCGATTTCCGCAGGCAGCAAACCCGCGCGGCGGCTGTATCGGCGGATATAATTAAAATGGGTCTGGACCTGAAAAGCCGCCTTCACTACAGACAGGTACAAGGGCCGGGTGACGATGCGGGTGAACTCCCTGTTGTTGCCGACAAGAGGGAATGCCGATCCGCGAACTGACGAAACGGGTCGTGTCGGCGTACTCACCGGGCGAATGAACATCGAGCAACAGCAGGTCCGGGGTTCTGGCGATCAGATCACAGGCTTTGGCCTTGTAGTTCGTATTGTCGTACACCCAGAGCTGTTGTGCGCCTGCGGAAAGGCAGGACAGGCCGACAAGCAGGAGGGCGATAGCGCGGTGTTTCATGCCCTAAAAATAGGCCGCCCGGAGGCATGACGCGGGCAAAATGGAGTAAAACCGGGGTTTAACGGAGTGAAATCACGGCGGCGTTTGGTGTTGTGATAAAATTGGCGGATATTTCTGCAACGCTATGACGCATTCCCGGCCAAACCAGACCAGTAACCTCTACCGGAATTATGTGCTGGTGATGCTGACCCTGGTATACGCCTTCAATTTTGTAGACCGGCAACTGCTGATCATCCTGCAGGAATCGATCAGGAAGGATTTGCATTTGTCCGATTTCCAGTTGGGGATATTGACCGGATTTGTATTTGCGATCTTCTATGTTACGCTTGGCATCCCGATCGCCAGGCTCGCGGACAAGGGGAACCGGCGAAATATCGTAACGGTTTCGCTGGGGTTGTGGAGCATCATGACGGCCTTATCGGGCATGGCGCGGACCTATTTCCAATTGCTGGCAGCTCGGATCGGCGTAGGGGTTGGCGAAGCCGGGGGAAGCCCGCCCGCCCATGCGATGATCTCCGATTACTTCCCGCCGGAAAAACGGTCTACGGCATTGTCGGTCTATTCTGCGGGCATTTATCTTGGCGTCCTGGTGGGATTCGCGATGGGTGGTTATTTGAATCAGCATCTCGGTTGGCGGATCGCTTTTTTTGTGGTCGGTATCCCGGGCCTGCTCTTTTCGTTGATATTCCGCGCTACCGTGAAAGAGCCGGCAAAGGGCGCAACCGATGCCGGGGCGACAAAGGCCGGCCCTGCCCATTCGCTGCGGGAAGTGGTGCGGTTGCTGGCCGCATCCCCGACCTTTGTATGGCTGTCGATGGCGACGGCACTGCTCGTCTTTTGCATCTACGGGATGATCAATTGGGCGCCGCCGTTCCTCTCCCGGTTACATGGGATGAACAGCCGCGACATCGGCACCTCTCTTGGCCTCGTATTGGGCGTTGGCGGCGGTCTGGGTTCTTTCGCCGGCGGCTGGCTGACAGATCGTTTCGGAAAAAAGGACCGGACCTTGTATCTGCGGATTCCCGCTTATGCCATCCTTGCTTCGATCGTGTTCGAGGCCGGCGCGATCTTTTCGCCCAATGCGGCCATATCTGTGGGTTGCTTTGGCATCGCCGCCGCGCTTCATAGCATGTATCTGGGTCCGGCCATTTCGGTCGCCCACAGTCTTGTCCCGGCCTCGATGCGGGCAATGGCTTCGGCGGTGCTCTTCTTCGTGCTGAACCTGATCGGGCAGGGTCTTGGCCCGATGACCGTCGGCAAACTGAGCGACCTGCTGGCGCCGGTATCGGGCATCCAGTCGCTCCGTTGGGCGATGTCGGTCGTTATCCTCGTAAGCGCCGCGGCGGCGGTCCTCTTTTTTCGGACAGCAGCGGCTTACCGCGATGCTCCTCCATCGATGGTCAGGCAGATCCCGCTGACAAAGGAAGCTTCATCGGAAGCGAGATAAAGATACCCGTTGGCGATGTCTTCTGGATAACCCCATTTACCCAGGGGGATCGCAGGAATTGTCTGATCGCGCACTTCCTGGGGCATCAGGTCCGTCATTGCGGTGTGAATGAAACCCGGTGCGATGCAATTGGCGGTGATGCCGAAGCGACCGAGTTCCATGGCCCAAACTTTCGTCATGCCGATGATCGCGGATTTTGTCGCTACATAGTTCGTCTGACCATAATTGCCTCGAATGGCTACATTGGATGAGGCCGAAACGATCCGGCCGTAGTGTTGTTCCTTCATGACCGGGGCGACCGCCTGCGTGCAATTGAAGACGCCGGTGAGGTTCACCGCAATGACGTCATCCCATTCCTGTTTCGACATCTTGAGCAGGGTCCGGTCCCTGGTGATCCCGGCGTTGTTGATCAGGATATCGATCCGGCCAAAATGGGCCCGGGCCGCTTCAACCGACTGTTGTACCTCCTCCTGCTCCGTCACTGAAACCTTTTTGAAAATGGCCTCGTGACCTTCCGCGGCCAGACGGGCCGCATCCCCGGCGCCCTTTTCGGACACATCCCATAGGATCAACTTCGCGCCTTCTTTCGCAAACCGCTCTGCGGTGGCCAGGCCAATGCCGTTCGCGCCCCCGGTAATGAGGGCTACTTTATTTTTTAGTCGCATCCGCTGAATTGATGGTGCTAAATATATCTATTAATTTCCTATTTTTAGTGAAACCCAAACAAATGCCGACGTCCCGCTTCGCCTTCACCCTGTCCCTGCTATTCCTTTTCGGCGCATATGCATACCCCCAGGACAACAGGCATCCTGTGTTGTCCAACGGCACGCCGGAGTCCGGCGGGTTCTCGGCTGCACGGCTTGCCCGGCTCGATTCCGGGATGAACGACTGGGTGAAAAACAAATGGACGAACGGTTCTGTCGCCTTTGTCGCCCGGAGGGGGAAGATCGTTTACTACAAGGCATACGGCTACAATGACCTCGATAAGAAGACGCCGCTTGCCAGGAACGGCATCTTCAGGATCGCCTCCCAGACCAAGGCCGTTACGACGGTCGCGGTCATGATGCTCTGGGAAGAGGGGAAATTCTCGCTTGACGATCCTGTTTCCAAATATATACCCTCTTTCGCGCACCAGGGTGTCCTGGCGACCTTCGATCCCAAGGATACCAGTTATACGACGGTCCCTGCCCGGCGGCCGGTCACCATCCGCGATCTGCTGACGCATACCTCCGGCCTCGGTTATCCCGCGATCGGCACACCCGAAGCCAATGCCATCTATGCAAAATACTATGTTACGGGCGGTGTTGGTGTAAAAGGACAGACCCTGGCGGATGCAATGGATCGGCTTGGCAACCTCCCGCTTTTTTTCCAGCCGGGAGAAAAATGGATGTACGGGCTGAGCCATGACGTGTTGGGGTACCTGGTCCAGATATGGTCGGGCATGACGCTCGAGGAATTCTTTACGCGGCGGATATTCCAACCGCTTGGGATGAACGATACCTATTTCAATGTGCCGGCCTCCAAAGCGTCGAGGCTCGTCAATTTTTTCCAGGCCGACAAGTCGGGGAATATCCGGAAACAGGACAAGGTATTCAGCGGGTTCCTCGACCTCAACTACCCGCTCGAGCATACCGACTATTTTTCGGGAGGGGGCGGCCTCTCCTCGACCATCTCCGACTATGCGATCCTCTTGCAGATGCTGCTGAACGGCGGCGAGTACAACGGCGTCCGGTTATTGGCGCACAATACGGTGCGCATGATGACAATGAACCAGATAGGAGACCTGAGTATCAATATAGGCGAAGGGATCGAGAATAAATGGGGCCTGGGGATATCCATCGAGACCGAACAGGGAAGCAGGCTGACGCCGAGCCAGGCTGGCAGCTACGGCTGGGGCGGGGTGTTTTCTACGGTTTATTGGGTAGACCCGAAGGAAGACATGGTCGTGCTGCTCTACGAGCAGATGTGGGGCCCGCACATCGTCGATACGCAAAAACAATTCAAGCCGCTGTTATACCAGGCGATCAACGATTAGGCGCCGTGGTCGCGCGAGTATCGCTCCCGGAGCGCCGATTTCAAAATTTTTCCCACTGATGTCTTTGGGAGGTAGTCGATGCCTTCGTAGCCGTCGGGAACCCAGAATTTTGCAAACTTGTCGCTGAGAAAGGCCCGTAGCTCCCCTGGCGTCACGGTGCTCCCGGGTCTCGGTACGAAGTACGCGTAGGGACGTTCCATCCATTTGGGGTCCGGGATGGCGATCACGGCCGCTTCCTGGACTGCGGGGTGGGACATCAGGGTATTTTCGAGGGCGATGGAACTGATCCACTCGCCACCTGATTTGATGACATCCTTGCTTCGGTCTTTTATCTCGATGAAACCCTCTTCACTGATGGTAACGATGTCGCCGGTACAAAGCCAGCCGTCGCCGGTGAATTTTCCCTGCGGCGTGTCGTCCCGGTAGTAGCCCGCGGCGACCCAGGGACCGCGGACTTCCAGTTCCCCCATGGTTTCCCCGTCCCAGGGGATGAGCCCGGATTCGTTCCGGCCCCGGATCTCCACAAAGGGAACCGGCAGTCCTTGTTTTATCGCATGATCGTACCGGGCTTCCGCCGGACCGGCCAGCAAGGCCGCCGTCATGACGGCTGTGCTGCCCAAAGGCGAGAGTTCGGTCATTCCCCAGGAATGCAGGATCCGCGCGCCGTACCTTTCCTCGAAGGATTTGACGAGGAAACGGGGTACTGCCGATCCGCCGGCTACAATGGTGTGGAGGAACAACTGGTATTTGCCGGGATGGGCATCGAGGGTGTTGAGCAGGTTCAGCATGACCGTTGGAACACCCGCCGTCACGGTTACTTTTTCCGCATCGAACAATTGGAGCAGGCTTTCCGGATCGAGGTACGGTCCCGGGAATACCTGCGTCGCACCGGCGAGGGCGCAATTGTAGGGAAGGCCCCAGGCGCTGGCATGGAACATGGGCACGACCGGCAACACCACGTCCCGTTCGGTGATCCCAAGGCCGCCGCAGCTCAGCAGAAAAGCCATCGCGTGTAGTACGACCGACCGGTGGGAGTAGAGAATACCTTTCGGCTTCCCGGTGGTTCCGGACGTATAACACAAAAAAGCAGCAGTGCGTTCGTCGCCTTCGAAGGGCTGAAAAGTTTGGTCGCCCGCCGAGGCGAGTACCGCTTCATAATCCAGGTAGGATTCCGGGACCTGCTCCCCGGTCTGCGGAATGACGATAACCGCGACGGGAGGGATGGAGGCCTTGATTTGTTCGAACAGAGGCAGCAGGACCTGGTCGACGATGATGACCTTATCTTCTGCATGGCGGACAATATAGGCCAGATCCCCGGGACTTAGCCGGAGGTTGAGGGGATGGATGACAGCGCCCATACCGGGCACCGCGAAATAAGCTTCCAGATGCTGGTGATGGTTCCAGCTGAGCGTCGCCACACGATCGCTGTCGCGGATGCCAAGGTCCACGAGTGCGGCGGCCAGTCGTTTGACCCGCGCGGCGAATTCACGGTAGGTGTACCGGTGGATCGACCTGTCGGCCAGGCGGGTGACGATCTCTTTCCGGCCGAATAGGGTCTCTGCCCGCCGCAGGATCGCGGGAATGGTCAACTGAAAATCCATCATCAGCCCGTTCATGAGACTGCCGCATTTTCCTGGTGATAGGCCCTGAGCAGCCGGATCCCTTTTCTGATCTGATCCCGGCCGACGGATTCGATGCCGTACCAGCCATGAAAACCGTTTTGACGACAAAGCCCGAGCATTTGGTTGGTCAGTTCATCCGTGGGTTGATTGCGATAGGACATGCCCTGTGCGTAGGGCAGCACTTTCTGCAGGTACGCGAAGTTATCGAATTCGGGACCGGGCTGCCGCCAGTCGGGATAGGCGCCAAGAAAGGGATCGCCGACCGTTTTCATCAGCCGCACCATCCAGTCTGCGTCGTTGGAAACGCCGCCGTGATTCTCGATCAGCACTTTTATTCCCGCGGGCTTTGCATAGTCGAGAAGGTAATGATAGGATTCGGCTGCCCAGTCCAGCGCGTCAGCGCCGTCAACGCCCTGATGCCCCCTGCAATTGGTCCGGATGGCGTGACAACCGAGATATTGGGCGATATCTACCCATTTGCGATGAAAGGTTACAAATTCCTTGCGGCCTTCTTTTGTCGCCGAGCAGCCATCGCCTTCGTCGTCCACCATCAGCAGTACAATGATCACGCCGTGATAATCGGCATTCATTTTCAATTGCTTCAAATAGGCTTCGGTGGGCACCTCGAGGAGCGTGTTGACCAGTTCGATGCCATTGAGCCCAAAGTCCTGCCTCGCGGTGCGGGGGAAGTCAAGCGTCCGGAGTCTGCCGGTCCGGTATTCGTCGATCAGGGACCATTGGGCAAGGGAGATATCGTCGGATTTCATACCGGAAGTTAAGAAGCCCCTGCGGTTGAACCAAATATCGCTTCTGCTGTTGTTATTGGATGCAAAAGGCAATTGATAAGATATTCCCGCGGCCGGCTGCCCCCGGCATGGTGGGAGACGGTTTCAGGGTATTTAATTATTTCCCGAATAACGAATTGTCGCAACAACGGTCGAGCCCTTTCCTGTTATTGGATTTCAATGCGGAGATCAATTTCAGCCCATCGGATCATATCAGGGGGGTCGGCGTGCATCCGCACAAGGGCTTCGAAACGGTTACCATCGTCTATAAAGGCAGCGTCGCTCATCATGACAGTTCGGGGAGCAGCGGCGTTATCCGGCCGGGAGATGTCCAGTGGATGACGGCCGGGGCCGGTGTCCTGCATAAGGAATACCACGAAGAGCAATATTCCAGGACCGGCGGCCCCTTCGAAATGATCCAGCTTTGGGTGAACCTGCCTGCGCGGAATAAGCTGACGACGCCGAAATACCAGGGGATCACAAGCGATAAAATAGCGAAAGCGCCGATCCCTTCGGATGGCGGCGTGGTAAATGTCATCGCGGGTAGCTATGGCGGCTGCACGGGGCCGGCATCGACATTTACGGAAATCAATGTATTCGACATTCATTTGAACAAAGGCGGAAAGTTCGCGGCCGCGATACCGGCGGCGCACACTACGCTGCTGCTTGTCGTCAGGGGAACCGTTACGGTAAACGGCCTGTCGGCCGGCGAGCACGATTTGGTCTTGTTTGCCAACCGGGGCGAACAGGTCGATCTGGAAAGCTCGACCGATGCCATTGTTTTATTGCTGAGCGGGGAACCGATCGATGAGCCCATCGCTCATTACGGGCCCTTTGTGATGAATACCAACGCGGAGCTGCAGACAGCCATCCGGGAATTCAGGACGGGTAAATTCGGAGTGTTGGAATAACAGTTTATCCCTCGCATTCATTGACGCGATGCCACGCTCCGCTCCATTCGGGCCGCCGGCCCGTTATAATTTGATCAGTTTCAGGGTACGCCTCCAGTTGCCGATCGTGGCGACCAGGAAGTAGTTTCCCGGTTTAACACCTCCGAATGTCAGCGGGATGTCGAGCACGGCGGCGGTCTTGGCCATTACAAATTCCCTGATGAATACGCCGCCGGCCGTATATATGTCGACCTTCAGCCGGCCGGTATTTGGGTTGCTGACATGCAGCTCAAACGAGCCCTTTAGCGGATTCGGGTAAATCGCCAACGCTTCGCCGCTGGCCGCTCCGCTGTCCTGGATAATTCCCGGCGCAGCCGCTGTCACTACCGTCGAATCCATACTGGTTGGTGCGACCACCGTTTTTTCAGTCAGCGTAAATCCATTCAGGTAATCGTATAATGCCGCGTGTGTCAGTGCGACGACAAGTTTGCCCCCGCTTGCCGGGATCAGGTTATCAAACGTCGCCACAGAGGCCGTGTTATTGTTGGTCGAGATTGACACCTTGGTCGCACCGACCGCAAACGTCGTAGTTTGGTTCGGGTTGCTCCGGGTCGCGTACAGGTCGATCCGGTAAAGCTTGGTGCTGTCCAGTCCGGAGAGGGTCAGGCTGCGGCCACCTGAGCCCGAATAGTAACTCGGGAAGCGGGCTGCCTGTTGCGGACACATCGTGACCGTAACATAGCTCACCCCGTTGTCGGCGACCGCAGTCTGCGCGGAAAGTGCGGCGGAAATCGTCGAGGAAGTCCCATCCGAATACTTCAACGTGCCCGAAGCCAGCGACGTGCCACCCAGGTTCCAGGCGTTCCATGCGGCGTTGCTGTAAGGATTGTTGAAACTGTAAATAGCCACGTTGACGATCCTGCTCTGGGTCTGCGGTGCCGGGTTGACGGTCACGGTCACCGTATCGGAGGCCTTCGCTCCGAGGCTGTCCGTCACCGTTAGGGAGAAATTGTAGACGCCGGCCCCGGTGAGATTGCTGATATTGGTAGTGGCTGCGTTAGGCGTGACGATCGCTGCGGTCGCGCCCGAGACCTGCGTCCAGGCAAAAGCGACGATCTTGCCGCCGGATTCACTACCGCTACCGGTAAGCGATACGCTGGTGTTCGGCAGGGTGATCGCCTGATCTGGGCCGGCGTTCGCTACCGGCACAAGGGGCGGCGGTGGCGGCGCATTGCCGGCCGTAACGGCAATGATAGCGCTGGACGCGAGCTTATATTGATCGAATGCGGCCATCTGAAATTTGAAAATACCGGTGTCAAGACCGGTTATGGCGGTGCTGACGGCGGCCGGACTGCCGATCGTGGCAATGGGCGACACGATGTATTTGAACGGGTTCGTGGCTTCGACGATATGGGCCAGCTGCGCATGCGCGGCAGAGTTGAGGTGTATGCCGTCGCCCGCAGCATATTGCGGCAGGACGGCGTAAGTGCCTGGATAGACCATCGGCGTCATAAAATCCATGCAGAACTCCCCGAAACGGTTGAGGAGCGAATCGCGAATGACCAGCAGGCGGGCCTGGCTCGCTGTATCGAAACTGGACGTCCGCGGCTGCGTTGTCGTGATATAGCAGCGTACGCCTGCCGCATTGGCGGCATTGAAAATGTTCTGGTGCGCGGCGAGGATCTCGGGAATCGTCAACTGCCCGATCTCGTACAGGTTGGTAGGATACCCGACGATCAGCACATCGATCCCTTTGGCAAGCGCCGCTGTGACATTTGCAGTTGGATCGTACGTATTGGGGTTGGGGCCCGGCGAGATAAAATCGGCCGTTACCCCATTGTACACTGTCGACCCGCCGACGGCGAGGTTGTATACCGTGTCGATAATGCCAGCGGCCCTATAATAGCGCTTAATACGATTGACCAGCGAGCTGTCGATATTCGCGGGCCCGGTGCCGAACATCGTCGAGGACCCGATCACGCCGATATGCAACAGCCGTTGGCCGGGGGCGGCAACCCTGGTCCACTGCAGTGACGAGATCATGTTCTCGGGGTCGGTGACAGTGGAGGTGAGCGTAGTGGAGGAACCCGTAATGGTCTGGTTCGGACCCACGATGACGAGCGGCGGCTGGTTGACGGCCGGCGAGATCACGGTGATGCTTACCGTATCCAGGCCCGTCATATTGCTGTCGTCCGTTACCCGCAGGAGTACCTGGTAAATGCCCGGTTTGAGTCCATCCAAAATCGTTGTCACCGAATCCGGCCGGGTCAGGGAAGCGCCCGCGGGGCCGGACAGGACGCTCCACCGGTAGGCGACGATCGGATCCTTCCCGGTACTGGCGGCCGCGCTAAGGGTCACCGAATCTAGCGGCAATGTGATCGACCGGTTGGGGCCGGCGTTGGCGACCGGCGGCGGAGGCGGGGGTGGCGGAGGCGCCGCGTTCACGGTGATGTTGACCGTATCCATGCCTGCCCGGTTGCTGTCATCGGTCACTCGTAGCTGTACCCGGTAAGTTCCCGCGGAAAGATTGGTCAGAACGGTCCGGACGGCTGCGGGCGTCTCGAGGAGACCGCCGGGGCCGCTGAGGATCGACCACTGGTAGGCGACTATGGGGTTGGCGCCCTTGCTGGCGGAGCCGTCAAGGGTTACCGAATCGACAGGGAGGGAAATGGATTGATCGGCGCCGGCGTTGGCCACGGGCGGCGTATTGGGGTTGATGACCGTCTTTTCCGTGATCGTAATACCATTAAGGTAGTCGTACAGCTGCCCGTGCGTAAGGGTAACCGCGAGCTTGCCGTTCACCGGCCTGAGATTGTCGATCGTGCCGACCTGGGTCAGGTTATTATTCGTCGCGATAGTCACGCTCGTACCCGACGTCGCGAATGTTGTCGTCTGGCTGGGGTTCGATCGCGACGCATAAAGATCCAGGCGGTAGAGCTTGGTGCTATCCATGCCGCTGAGAGTAAGGGTCCGGCCGCCGGAACCGGAATAATAGCTGGCATATCTGCCCACGTGTTGCGGACACATGGTGGTGACGTAGCTGGTCCCGTTATCCGCGACGCCGGTCTGGGCGGATAGGACGGCGGAAAGATTGGACGGAGACCCATCGGAATAATTGAACCTGGCTGAACTTAAACTGCCGCTGACGTTCCAGTCATTCCATGCGCTGTTGCCGAATGGGTTGTTGAAGCCATACAGGTCGACATTGATCGTCCGGTTTGGCCCTGTCGGCGGCGGCAGGACCGTGATTTGGGTATTGGCGGCAACGGTCAGGTTCCGGCTGTCTGTCACAGAAAGGCTGAAGACATACACACCGGAGGCGGTGAGTCCGGTCACACTGGTCGTGAGACTATTCGGCGTGCCGATAACCGGCGTCGCCGGACCGCTAACGAAGGTCCAGGTAGTTTTTATAATCGTACCAAGGCTGTCGGATGCGGTACCGGAGAGCGCGGCCGTAAAGACCGGAGGGGATATCGACTGGGAGGCGCCCGCATTGACGACTGGCAACAGGTTGGCCGCTGTCGACACCCGCGAGTACTGCACCATCCACTGGTAGATGTTCATGTTGTTCACACTCAGTGTCGGGGCATAGGTCGCAGTCCAGGCGTCATGCACATTGTTGTGGAAGATTGTCTCCATGGCGGCCGGAACGGGCGGAGGCGGGTTGTTGATCCAGCTGACCATTTGCTCGGTCCATTGGACAGGGATACTAGGGTCCCGGTCGTTATGCGTCGCCCAAACCGGAAGGTTAGCTGCCGCGATGATACGGGCGCGATTCGAGTCAGGAGCGGCTTCGCCGCAAACCGGAACGATACCTGCCAACCGGTTGGCGGCAGCGGCGGAACTGCCGGCGTACTGCCAGGTCACGCCACCCCCCATGCTAAGACCGGTAAGGTAGATACGCGTGGTATCGACCTTATAATTGGCAATGCAGAAATTGATAAAGTTTGTCACGTCGGCCACAGTCGGTTGCGCCTTCCACTGCGGCCCGATCATGAGGAACTTGAAGGTTTTGCCATTCACCTTGACCGAATCCGGGAAAACTCCGTTTTTGATTTCCTCGGGCGGACCGCTGCGCAGCATCAGCGTGATAGTGGAAGGCGTGCCGGCACCGAGATCTCCGGCGCCGATAATATAAGCGATCAGGGGGTATCTGAAGGTGTCGTTGGGATTATATCCCCTGGGAAGGTATTCATAATACGCGTTGGCATTGGCATCGATCGATTTGAACCGCGCCGTCATGACCTGGCCGTCGGCGGCGATAAAGGAAGTCAGGCACAAGGATGCTGCTATAGCAATCAGAAGCCGGCAAGATCTTTTCATGCGGATTGAGTTGTCTGTTTTCGTAAAAAGACGTGGTGCTCCCGGGACAAACCGTTGGAGCCGTTCAGCAGGCAGGCGGTAAAAAAATAGGAATCAGAGAAGCGGAGGCGATCAGGGAAGGATGACAATCAAATACCGAAGGAAAAATAAACAAAAAAAATGGTATTATAAGGCCCGGACGGAAAAATGGTTATACCATGCGGGAAAACCAGCGAATTAGCGGGTTAAAAAGGGCCGTTCACCGATAAAAAGAACCTTGCAGCGGAGCGGGGTCCCGACCCACGCAATCGCGGCCGCAGTTCTTTCTGCCTACCAGGCTGGATCGAACGTGATCCAATAAACGCTGTCATATCCGTTGCCGGGATCCGACAGCAAATGCCGTAGCTCGTCATAGGTTACCGGCTGCTCGCCGTACCACTCCTTCCGCAACCTGTTGCTGGTAAAGAACAGGATCCTTTTGTCCCGGCTCACATACGGGCAGTAGTCAAGGGATCCGGAATTGACCGGCGCCGGTAGCAGCCTTGCATTCTGCCAGTTTCCCGCAGCGTCTTTCCGGCTGATGTACAAATCGCCTTTACCCGTCTCGCCCGGGCGCCCCTCGCAACTGAACAGGATATATTGCTCATCGGGATCTATGAACGCATTGAATTCGTCGAATGCCGTATTGATTTGTTCCGGCAGGCTTTCAGGCCGCGTGTAGCCGGTGTCGGTCCATCTGCAACGCACGATGTCTTCGCTGCCTTTTCCGTAAGCGGCCTCCACCGTAAAATACAGATTGCCGTTTTTGGCGATGCTGGGGTAAAATTCATCCTTTTCCGAATTGACCTTTTCCCCGAGGTTTTCCGGCTGACCCCATTGGCCGCTGCCGTTTCGGCGGACAACCCAGATATCGAAACCATGTTTTCCGCCGGTCTTTGATACCGGACGATCGGAGGAAAAGTACAGGCTGTTCCCGTCCCAGGAAAGACACGGTTCGAGATCGCGGTATACCCCGGAAAAGGGAACGACCTCGGGCCTTCCCCAAATGCCATGCAGCTTCCTGACCCTGATAAGGGTACTGGAGATGAATTTCGGCTGCTGAATGGTATAATAGATCTCGTCCCCTGACGGCGAAATGGCGAGATCCCTGGTGCTCAGCCCCGTCGAGATGACACCCGGGGCGAAGATGGCAGGCGTGTCCGCCGGCGCATGAGGGCCCGGAAGATCCGGCTGCGCCTGGATCCGGTGGATATCTGCCACCAGGAAAAAGAGAAGTGCCAGCTTTTTCATGAGGAAATGTATCAACCTTTGCACCGCATCGCAACTCAAAATCCACCAGCCGGGGATTTAAGCGGATGCGCGGTAAACCGATATAGTTCGTGTAGCCCCCTGCACGCACCCGGGTCCGGCAAACGGTTTGATTCCGGCGGTTCAGGGCCTGTCAATATTCCATAATTCCCGTATATTTCGGAACCAAACCTGCCAGGCAGTGAGTGCTTCACTTATCATTCTGATCATCATTGCGGCGACCGTCTATGTGTCGTACCGGGGCTTCAGGAGCAGCCAGTTCCTGGCCAAATATGAATTTCGCGTGGACAGGATCCTGGTCGGCAAGGATGTGAAACGACTCTTCACCTCCGGATTCCTGCACGTGGGCTGGACGCATCTGCTATTTAACATGTTCAGCCTCTACATTTTCAGCGGCATCGTGCAGGTTGCGTTGGGGACGATGGAATTCCTTATCGTGTATGTCGCAAGCCTTTTGGGCGGGGGGCTGTTGTCCCTGCTCATCCACCGGAACCATCCGCGGTACAGTTTTGTGGGGGCGTCGGGTGCGGTGTGCGGAGTGATGTTCGCTTCCGTCGCGCTTTTCCCGGACATGGGCATCCAATTGTTCCCGCTGCCTTTTTCCCTGCCCAGCTGGCTGTACGCCATCCTGTTCGTGGGTTTCAGCATATACGGGGTCCGTTCGCGGAAAGACAATATCGGCCACGACGCCCACCTGGGCGGCGCGCTGACCGGAATGATCATCGTACTGATCCTCAACCCCGCGGCATTTCTCGCGAATTTCGCCATCATCCTGATGATCCTGGTTCCGACCACAGTTTTCATTTACCTCATCATTACCCGGCCGGAGCTGCTGCTGGTAGACAACCTGTTTTATAAAAGGCACAGGGACTTTTACTCCATCGATCACGAATACAATGCCGAACGATCGAACCGCCAGCACGAGATAGACCGGATCCTCGACAAGATCAACCGGTCGGGAATGCGCAGTCTCAGCAGCAGGGAAAAACAGCTGCTCGAAGAGTATTCCAAAAATGGCTGAACCGAACAATGTCAGAAGGCTGCGCTCCGGCTATAGCAAAAAAGTGTTAGCCGGTCCTGCAGGCGCTATTGGGCAATTTGAGAGGTCAGCTCCGCAGGCGACAGGTCGGCAAGGCACTTTTTTATCGCGGCCACATTCCCGGAAAGATGCACGTCGATCGACTGCAACTCGTCGCATTTAATCCGCTTCTCACTCACCACATCCCTGCTTTTCCTGTCCCCATACCACGTCGGCCGGTAACCGGAGCCGTCCGCCGTTCTTTTCCAGTTCCCGATCAGCAAAACGGCATGGGTATGGGCTCGCTCGTAAAAGTCGACGGCGTTGAAGACAGGGTCCGGGTTCTTCAGCCAAATGGTTTGGGCCGAAATAGTGGTCTGTGTAGCGCCCGCGCCTGGCGAACCGTCCAGTTTTGCGTAGTCGGAGTTGAATTCGAACTCGACGAAGATCCTGCATGCTTCCCCATAATGGATAGTCATTCGCTGGCGTTCCTTTTCAAAATTATCATCGGCTTTCAACGCCGCCGCGTAATCGGTCTGCTGTTTGGCATAGGCCATCGTCGCATCCAGCCTTCGCTGCGCAAAAGCAAGGAGCCAGTCGTGCCAGGCCTTTACGGAGTCGCCGTCGATAATGACCTGGTACCGCAAGCTGATCCAGTGGGGCGGACGCAACGGATACTTCAGCACGGAATAATCGTCGGCGCGGAAACCAGAGCTGGCTTCCTCGCTGATTTCGGTATAGGTCCAGTGCTCTTTTGCGGTGATCCGGTCCATGACGCCGTTGGTCCAGTTGCGAAGCCGGTTCTCAAACCTTATTTCCAGGGGAAGGACCGGGTTGCTCATTCGGCTGGCGCTGTCATCCGCGGTTCCATACTGGTCGGCGCCGTTGACCGGGCATTCGGCGGGGGCGAGCGGACACTGTGCCGTCAATCGGAGTTGGGCTCCGGCCAGAAAGAGGAAGAGGAGGAGTGAATGATGGCGGGTCATTGTTGATCTTTTATTATTGACAACGGGTCATGGCGCCGCTCGTGGCATTGGCCAGGTTGGCATATTCGACGGCTCCGTCGTTCCAGGCGTCGCCGGCAAGGGCGAACAAAGTGGTCAGCCCTGCGAAGGCCTGACGCTGGACCGAGACGGCCATTTGTTTGTAAGTGGGGTTCATGAACGCATCGCCGTATTTCGCTTTTGCTTCCGCCTCGTCGATAATCGACTCCTCCGCCTTTATTTTTGGCATATATTCCCGGATGAGGGCGGCCACTTCGGCAACATATGTGTCCATCCTGGTGACACGACGGGTATAGTAGTCGATCGCGTGGGCCTTTAAGCAGGCGCAGGTAGGACCGGCGTAACCCCCCTGTTGAACCTCGGGACAGTTCGGTCCCTGCTTCACCGCATCAACCGAATCCCGGGTGATCTTGCTTTTTTTCATCGCGATCTCGTTGCAAAGCGAACCGATACGGGAAGCGGCCATCTGGGCCTGCGATATCATTTTCATCAGCGCCAGCTCCGACGAACCGGGCGCGGATCCGCTATACGACTGCTGATGGGCCATCTGTTGCGGGTTAGCCGCCTGCGCCTGCGCGGCGGCGGCCCGGGCCATGGCCTGTTGTTTCATTTGCTCGATCTGGTCCGCGGAGGGAGGCGAGGCGGGAGAAACGGACGTTCCGGCTACCGCATCCCTGATTATTCCGTCAAGCTGAGCTTGCAGCGAATTGAACGACTCGCCGTTATCCTTGATGGTGACGATGCCCGTGGAAGGGTCTGTGATTTTGGTCGCGGGCGCATAACAACCGCCGCTGCTGGCCGGGATAGGCACCCTGGCGATAAGCGCGTTGATATCCCCCGGCCAGCCTTTTTGGGCCCTGGCCGTACCGGCGGCCAGCAGGATGAGGACGAGCAGGAAGCGGAATGTGTTTCGGGCAGGTCTTGCCTTTGAGCAGGGGCAAAAGGAGATCATAGTTTATTTTTTGGTGGTGTTTTAGCTTTTCCGTTACCGGTATTTTCGATGTGAACGGTATAGTAGCCGTAGACGAGGACCGGGCTGAGGCTGGGATTTAAGTCTTTGGCGTCATATCGCTTATCCACAAGGACCGCGTCGTTGTTACGGACGGGAAGCAGGAAATCCAGGTACAGGATCTTTCCGACGGCGGCCGTGGTGGACAGCGACCGCGCCTTGTTAACCATTTCCATCATCTTCTCGTAGTTGGCGCCGGCCTGTGGACCCGTCATCTGCGACTTCAACGCTTCCATCTGGGCCTTCAGCTTTTCGGCCTGATCCTTCATCTCGTCCGCCCCTCGCTTTGCTTCGCCGTCATCGGCCAGTTTCTTTTTCGCATTGATGTCTTCAAAATATTGCTCCGTCCCCGTGACGCCCAGGTTTACCTGTCCGCTGTATGGTACCTGCCAGAGGCCCGCCGAAGCGGGATTCGGGGTGAACCCGGTGAGCATGATGGTGTCGTGACCGGGGTCGCAGAAGTTCATGCTGAGGTTCTCCAGCATAACAGTATACTTTTTTGTCCCTACATAAGTCATTCTCGGGGCCTGAGGAGGCGTAACCATCTCGTTATCGATAAGATCGCAATCGATCGTCGGCAGCGACTTCGGCTTATAGAATCCCAGGATGTCCACGCTGTTTTCATCCGCGACCGTCCATTTGTAGCACTGGTTGCTGTCACGCTGGAAAGCCGGGATAATGTGGCCATGGCCTTTCAGATGCGCGATCCGGTAACCGCCGTCCTTCCCTATCTTGACATCCATTTCTATTTTCAGTTCGAACCCGTTCCAGACGCGCAGCAGTCTGGCGAGATAATCCTGGAAGAACCCGTCGTTGTCGGTGCCGAGCAGCGCTTCCTGGCGCATGAGTCCCAAAATATAGGTCAGGTTCCCGATCTGGCGCCAGTCCCTCTGCCTGAACTTCTCGGTGTAATAATCCACGCCTTTTGCAATAATGGCCGCCAATTCCGGCAACTCCGACTCGGCGCTTGTATTACCGGTCGTCAATGCTACGTCCCGTGCACCGGTTGTCCATGCCCGGCAGATAGCTGTGGCGGCCTTGAAGTTCTTGCGGTTCTCCCGCATCATCTTGTCCGCGCGGCGAAAGCCGTGCAGGACGATATCCCGGGCAGCTTGTGAAAGCTGGCTCACGCTCATGTAGGA